>Ga0207933_1000095_pt1 | contig 88143 bp, 77 predicted proteins | sample NGESurdeep092012_4_FD_184488 | JGI IMG/M metagenome (GOLD analysis project Ga0207933, IMG submission 184488) | Arctic peat soil microbial communities from Barrow, Alaska - NGEE Surface sample F53-3 deep-092012 (SPAdes) | ecosystem: Environmental > Terrestrial > Soil > Wetlands > Peat ...
TCTCAATTGATCAATTCTTATAATTATCAAACTTCAGAAGATATTTCTTACATTTTATTGAATATAAAGCAGCAGTTTAAAATTAAAAATATTCATTTGGTATTAAGTGGATTGATAGAAGAAAATTCAGCTCTCTATAAGGAAATTTATAAATATTTTGATACAATAGAATTTTCCGGGTACGGGGAAGATATTGCTTATTCTGAAGAAATTAAAGAATTCCCTTCCCATTATTTCAGTTATCTTTTTGAAATGGATTCATGCGAATAATCTCAGGAAAATACGGAGGAAGAAAAATTAATCCACCCTCGAAAATGCCCTACACGCGGCCCACTACAGATGTGGCAAAAGAAGGCTTATTTAATATTCTTCAGAATAATATTTCGATTCCCGGAATTAAAACACTTGATATTTTTGGCGGTACTGGTAGTATCAGTTACGAGCTTGCTTCCCGCGGTGCATCCGAGCTCACCATTATAGAAAAGGATCCTAAAATGTATGAATTCATTAAAAATAAAATTGACGAATTAAATATCGAAAATTGTGAGGTAATCAAAAGCGATGTGTTTCGCTTTTTAGAAAATTGTAACGAAAAATTTGATTTAATTTTTGCCGGCCCTCCTTATGCGCTTAAAAATATTGATGGCCTTCCACGCATTATCCGTGAAAAGGAATTACTTAATACTGGTGGCTGGTTTATTCTTGAACATACGCCCGCTAATAATTATGAAAATGAATTATTATTTAAAACGATGCGCAATTACGGAACAACCATTTTTTCGATCTTTATCAATAATTAGAAAATTTTGAAACCAATCTTTATCACGGGAACAGGAACTGATGTAGGAAAAACATTGGTTGCTGCAATTGTTACAGAAGCTTTAGAAGCTGATTATTGGAAACCAATCCAGGCTGGGTTTTCAGGCGGAACGGATTCATTATTTGTTAGCCAAATGATCTCGAATACGAAATCGAAAATCCACCCTGAATTGTATCTTTTAAAAATGCCTGCTTCCCCGCACATTTCTGCCGCAGCAGAAGGAAAAGAAATAAGCATTAAAAATATTATCGCTCATTTACCTTCAACAAAAAATCAATTAATTATTGAAGGGGCAGGAGGATTGATGGTTCCTTTAAATAAAATAAAATTAATCTTAAATTTGATAAAAGAGTTAGAGGCAAAAGTGGTTATTGTAAGTAAAAATGAATTGGGAAGCATCAATCATTCTTTGCTTACTGCCGCAGTTTTAAAAAAAGAAAAAATTAATGTTGCAGGCTGGATTTTTACGGATCGTTACCTGGATTATGAAAGTGAAATTGCCGGCTGGACTGGATATCCTGTAATAGGGAGCGTAAAACACTTATCCGTTATTTCTAAAAAAACAATCAGGGACGAAGCATTAAAATTACGCCCTTCATTGAATTCCGTATTATGAAAAAACAGGAGTTAAGAAATTTATTTAAACAAAAAAGAAAAGAACTTTCACTGCATTCTATTGAAAAATTTAATGACCTTATTTTAATTAATTTTCAAAAATTAAATCTGCCTTACATTGAATGTGCACACACCTATTTACCTTCTTTAAACCAAGGGGAGCCCGAAACTGCTTTTATTATAAAATATTTGCAGTTTAAAAACCCGTCTTTAAAAGTAGTGGTTCCAAAAATTGATATTCAGTCAGGCGATATAGTAAATTATCATTTTGATGAAGGCGTAGAAATGATAAAAAATAAATATGGAATTGATGAGCCAAAGGATGGGGAAATTATTGATGTAATCGAAATAGATATGGTATTAGTTCCGCTACTCGCATTTGATAAAGCGGGATACAGAGCGGGGTTTGGCAAAGGCTATTACGACAAATTCCTTTCACGCTGTAGAAAAAATGTTTTGAAAATCGGTTTAAGTTTTTTTGAACCCGTAGAAAAAATAGAAGATATTTCGGGGTTTGATATTCCATTGGATTATTGCGTAACTCCCAACGAAACATATATCTTTTAAGTTTTATAGCTGTTTTCATTTTAATAGAATTTTTATTCAATGCAAAAAAAAATAAGATATATCTTACTTCCCTTTTCCTTTTTGTATGAAGGAATTATCAGCATAAGGAACAAACTTTTCGATAGAAATTTTTTTCGTTCAGCAACATTTGATATTCCGCTTATTTGTATTGGAAACCTTTCTTTAGGTGGTACAGGCAAAACTCCAATGGTTGAATACCTGGTTAAAATGCTTCGTGGCAAATATAAAGTTGCCACATTAAGCCGGGGTTATAAAAGAAAGACGAAAGGTTTTTTTATTGCAAATGAAAATAGTAAAACATCTGACATTGGAGATGAACCGATGCAACTTTATAAAAAATTTTCGGGAATAACGGTAGCAGTAGACGAAGATAGGGTAATGGGAATTCCTAAAATTTTAAATGACAAACCTGAAACTGAAATTATTATTCTCGATGATGCTTTTCAACACAGGCAAGTAGCCGCTGGTTTAAATATATTATTGACTGAATACAATCATCTCTATACAAATGATTATTTATTACCAGCCGGTAATTTGCGGGATTCAAAAGTAAGCAGCAAAAGAGCTGATATTATAATTGTAACGAAGTGTAAATCAAATTTAAACGAAGATGAAAAAAAAGCTTTAATAAAGGAATTAAACCCTTTACAAAAACAAAAAATCTATTTTACTAAAATAAAATACGAAACTCCTTATCATTTATTTACCAAAGAAAAATACACTATACGACCAGAAACCCTGGTGTTTTTGATTTGTGGAATTGCCAATCCCCAAAAAATAGAAGAAGAAATAATATCAAAAGGTGCGTCGCATAAAATGCTTCGTTTTAATGACCACCACGTTTATAATTCAACTGATGTAAAAAAAATAAACGAAGAATTTTCAAAAATTGATTCACCTACAAAAATTATTCTTACTACCGAAAAAGACGCTTCACGGCTTTTGAAATTTGGAAATGATTTGAAAAGTTTGCCGCTTTTTGTTTTACCCATGTCTCATGAATTTTTATTTGACGAAAGTTCCGAATTTGAAAAATCAATTTTAGAATTTGTTGAATCTTACGATTCAATAAAAAAGGGTTTTTGAAATTAATTAAGATTAAAAGCCCAATTGAAAGCTTCAACAAAATTTATTGGAATTATAAACAATTCCCTGTTTAATAAACTATTGTCCATTTTGCCTATAATTTATATTATGTTAAACAGGCGCACAGCCTAAGCTTCACCCTTCGCATTTCTTTTATTTTTTTTCTTTCCTTTGCCACCCGTCTTTATTAGACTGCAATATAGATTATGCTCTAGATTACGTTATCTTGTAATAAAATAATTATTATGGCAGAAAGAAAGATAAGTTACTATGATGCATCATTATATAGAATACAAGCTATGTTGGAGCAGTCAATAAAACTTCAGGTAAATATATTCGCTTCATTAGAAAAATTAACTAAAGAGGGTATAAGACGGCTCTTTTTGAAACTGTTCACAAAGAAATTTTCGACGTGACTCAACAAATGATACAGCTTCACTCAGAGTTAGGAGACGACCCAACGCAGAATTAATTTTCTTTTTTCTTGTAAATTTTTTAGATTTTTTTTTCATCGTAAATTGCATAAATGGTATTGTTTTCCCCAACATTTCAATACTTCCATTAGAAGAATCATTTAATTATGATTTCATTATAGGTGTACAATTCCTTATTGGATTCGTTTTTAATTATGAAGGGCAAAGGAGAAAGTGGAACAACCTCTTTATTTAGTTCCTTATTTTGACGTTTCTTAAGAATAGGTTCACTAAAAAAAGGCTTCATTTTTTTACTTTCTCTACCAACTTCATTAAGAATAATTATTGCTTCAGAAAGATTGTTCGCCTCATCTTTAGAAAGTGAAAATAAATCATCAACTGATAGAGGTAACTTTTCTAAAATTTTATTTTCTCCATTAAAAAATTCCATCATAGGAATATTGTTGAAAAGAATTTCTGACATAAAAAAGTTTTACTTTTGTTACGTCATTGAGGAATGATATTTCTTTTAGGGTAGCGTCAACTACCCTTTTTATATTAACAGCAATTATTGCCGTACTCTTAATCATGAACGAATTAAGACTTCTTTTGTCGAAAGAAATGAGGCAAAAAAAAGACTACTCCAGGAGCAACGGGCCACGCAAGAAAAGTTACAGTTTCTTCTGAATAATTATCAGAAACTGATTGTTGTCGCAACAAGTATCGCCGCTCTTTACTATCTTTTAGAAATTCTGAAATACCTTCATATTCTTCCAAAGTAGTTTTAGGCAAGACGGTTTCGTCCTGCAATGCAGCTATTTTTGCTTTCGTCTTTTTGTTCCAAAAAGCCAATTAATCTTCTTTTACAACTGCTTAATAAATTTTAATCGGTTTTTTCAAAACCGTAAGAGGAGCTCCGCAGCTTTAAGAAAAAAAATAAAAGAAGCATTCGCACAATCCTAAGCTACCCTCGCACTACACAGCCAGCGCATTGGCAAAAAGTTTGTAAATAAAACTTAACTTTTTGCCCCTTCCCTTTGCCGGCCTGAGTAACATAATAACAGTTATAGTCGAAAACCGCTTCTTCTGTTTATAATTTTGCTATCGCAAAAGAGCATTCCCTTATTGCGATTTTTTCTTTTAAATTCAGTTGTAAAAGCAAAAGAAAAAATCGCAATAAGGGAATGAAGGCAAGCGGTTTTAACTATAACAAATTTTATGTTAAGTAGAATTATTCAACTACGGTAACCAAACAAATACATCAGATTCTTATTCTCGTCTCCAATTTCACAGTAAACAAACAAAAAAACAGGATTCTTATTTTCATTAAGGCAATAAAAAACCCGGAATAAATCCGGGTTTTATTTTTAATCTAAAGAATTCCTCGGAGCTTGCTCCGGGGTTTACAAGAATATTGCTGCGATAGCGGCTCCATTTGATACCTCGTCAGCTTGCTGCGGGGTACTTCATTTAAATATTTTTTATCAGTTTATAAACTTAGCATCTGAGCCATCGTAAATATCCTGGTACTTCTTTAAATTTGCTTTATCACCCAGGCTTTGGTAAATATTTTGCAATAAATTTACCGATGATTTATACCTAGATTTTTCAGATTTCTTGTATCCCTCCTGATATGAACTCATGGATTTTTCTGCATATGGAATTGCCTTTTTTAATAAATCTTCACCCTTGCTGTTTAGATCAGCCTTTTGCTTGGTTTGTTCAGCGGTTAATTTTGCCCCTTTAATTTTTCCTGCATCTTGCAATACAAAAATTCCCTGGTTGTAGTAAAATTGAGCGTAGAGTAAATTTACACTTCCATTATTAGGATCTATCGCAATTGCTTTATCAAGTTGATTTTGCAAAGTAGCTACTAATTGGTCCTTATTATTAATTACTGTTCCCTCATCACTGCTATAAAGGTAACTGAATATTTCAGTTGCATAATTCAAATGGTAACGGAGCGAGTCTGGATTTTTTGTAGTAAGCTCATCATATTTTTTGAACAAGTCAGCATGGTCGCCCTGCTGCCTGAAATAGTCCATCTGTACAAAATCAAAATAATCATCATTCGGATATAATTGTGAACCAAGTGTTGCGTATTTTACCATATTTGCAGAATCCCCTGCTTCTTTATAATCCAGGGTCAGCCATTGATAAGGAAGTTCGTAACTCGGATCAGGTGTATTTTTTTCATTATGCAAGCCAGTGATATGAGCATCCGCTAAGTCTTTAAAATATTTTCGGGCTTCATCATTTTTTTTGGCATTCAAAGCTGCTTTTGCAATATTTAAAACTAATGTTGTATCAACTTTTCCAATATTAGCCCATTTTTTAGATCCTATGTATTGGCCTACATTATCTGCTTTAATAAAAAGGTCCATTGCTTTGGCAAATCCAACTGTATCAGGTTTGTTGTTGGATTGTGCAGCCTCGTTAAAAGCAGTTGCGGCTTCACCATAATAGCCGGCATAAATTCCGAATACCGGTGAATAATTATCTTTTACTAACTGCAAAGTCACCTTGGGATTATTAGAGTCGGCAATTGCTTTTTTAAATGCATCTAAGGCTTCAGCATAAGGGTCGCCTGTAAATAAACTTTTATAAGCTGAGCTGTCGGCCATCAAAGCATAAACTTTACTTTTTAAATAAAGTGCTTCTGAATTGTTAGGGTCTTTGGCCAGGATACCATCAATCTGGGTTTTAGCCTGGTCGTATTTTTTGTCATTTGTTAAAGACGTAGCTTTTTTCAAATCTTGTGCAAAAGTAACGGTAACAAGAAATGTAAAAAGGACAGGTAGAACTATTCTTTTCATGTTTAAATTGATTTTTAGTTATTGATTTCAAAATTTATTGAGAGTTATTTGAATTTTTACTTTCATCATTTTCTGATTCATCACGATCTGTGTTTTCTGCGGTACCTTCAATTTGTTTTTCTATTGGATTTTCTTCTGCCTGGCCATCAACCCCAATCTCAATCTCATCTTCTGTTTCTTCTTTTTCGTCCAATTTTGTTATAGCCGCTATTTCATCCCCGTCGTCCAGTTTTATTAATTTTACACCCTGGGTTGCTCTTCCTGCTTCTCTTATAGATGCAATTGAAGTGCGAATAGTTACGCCTGATTTGCAGGTAATCATTAAATCTTGCGTTTCGTTAACATTCAGCAGGCCAATTAACTCTCCTGTTTTATCTGTGACATTGATAGTTTTTACGCCTTTACCTCCCCGATTGGTAATTCGATACTCTTCTACCGCAGTTCTTTTTCCATAACCTTTCGAACTCACAACCAAAATACTCACTTCCGGATCATCAATATTTACACAAACCATACCAACAACTTCATCATTTTCAGTATCAACAGAAATTCCAAAAACGCCAATCGCTCCCCTTCCTGTTGGCCTTACTTTTCCTTCAGGAAACCTGATCGCCCGGCCACTTTTTACAGCCATCATAATCTGTTGGTTCCCATCTGTAAGGCAAGCATCTAATAATTGATCGCCCTCATTTATTGTAATTGCATTAATACCATTTTGCCTTGGCCTTGAAAAATCTGCAACTTTAGTTTTCTTAATAATTCCTTTTCGGGTACAAAGTACGATATAATGATTATTTATATACTCTTCGTCCTGGAGATTTTTTATAGTGATGATAGTTCTTATTTTATCGTCAGGCGGAATTTGCATTAAATTTTGGATAGCCCTGCCTTTACTTTGTTTATCGCCGTCTGTGATTTCATAAACTTTAAGCCAAAAACATCTTCCTTTTTCAGTAAAAAATAACAAAGTGTGATGGGTTGATGCTACAAAAAGTTGTTCTATATAATCTTCTTGCCGTGTTTTACTTCCTCTCGCACCCCTGCCGCCACGCCTTTGTTGGCGGTATTCTGTAGCAGGAGTCCTTTTAATATACCCCAAATGAGAAATGGTAACTACTACGTCTTCTTCTTCAATTAAATCTTCCATGCTCATTTCATCGGCCATGTAGGTTATTTCTGTTTTGCGCGCATCACCATATTTTTCTTTAATTTCTGTTAACTCATCTTTAATAATCTGGAACCTTCTGCCTTCATCGCTCAGGATATCTTTAAGGTTTGCAATGAGTTTCATAACTTCTGCATGTTCATCCCTTATTTTATCCCTTTCCATGCCGGTAAGGCGTTGCAACCTCAATTCCAGTACAGCTTTTGCCTGAATATCACTCATCCCGAAATTAGTGATCAACCCTTCCTTGGCAATATCAGGTGTTGTTGAAGCCCTTATCAGTTTTATCACTTCATCCAAATTATCAAGCGCGATCAAAAATCCTTCTAAAATATGGGCTCTCTCTTCTGCTTTTTTAAGTTCAAACTGCGTTCTTCTTGTAACTACTTCATGGCGAAAATCTACAAACTCACGGATAAGGTCTTTGATATTTAAAGTCTTCGGCCGTCCTTTAATCAAAGCCACATTATTAATTCCAAAAGAAGTCTGTAGTTCTGAATGTTTATACAAATGATTGATCACCACTTGGGAAATGGCATCTTTCTTCAGGTCTACTACAATCCTGGTTCCTTCCTTATTATTGCTTTCATTATTTACATCAGAAACTCCTTCAATTACTTTATCATTAATAAGGTTCCCTATCTTTTGCGTAAGTGCATCCCTGTTTACCTGGAAAGGCACCTCAGTAATAATTAATTTTTCCCTCCCGGATTTTGTTGTTTCCACATTTACTTTTCCACGAAGCACTACCTTTCCCCTTCCCGTGTACATCGCTTGTTTCACACCTTCGTAGCCATATATAATTCCACCGGTAGGAAAATCAGGTGCTTTTACAATTTTAATAATTTCATCAATAGTGATTTCCCTGTTATCTATAAAAGCAATACAGCCTTCAATAATTTCTGTGAGATTATGTGGAAGCATGTTGGTAGCCATCCCTACTGCTATACCGCTGGCACCATTTAAGAGCAACTGGGGAATTCGTGTAGGCAATACCGTGGGTTCATTGGTAGTATCATCATAGTTCAGTTGCCAGTCAATCGTTTCTTTTTCAATATCGTTAAGCATTGTCTCGGCAATCCGCTCTAACCTTACTTCAGTATAACGCATGGCAGCCGGAGAATCCCCATCCTGGCTTCCAAAGTTTCCCTGTCCGTCAATAAGTGTATAACGCATGCTCCAATCCTGGGCCATTCTAACTAAAGTTCCATAAATTGATGAGTCGCCATGTGGGTGGTAAAACCCCATTACATCACCGACAATACGTGACGATTTTTTATGAGCTTTGTTGAAAGTATTTCCAATCTCATACATCCGGTATAATATGCGCCGGTGCACAGGTTTCAGCCCATCACGGGCATCGGGTAGTGCCCTGCCAACTATCACGCTCATTGAATAATCAATGTATGCGGATTTCATTTGTTCTTCAATATTAACGGGAATAATCCTTCCTCTTGACGCGCCGCTTTCCGGCAATTCTTCTCCTATTGTTTCCATAATTTTTTACTATCTGCAAATATACTTTTTAAAGAGGGTTTTTCCTTAATAAGACTATTTATTTATCATATATTTTTCACCAATTTTAAATCTAAAATGTGGATATTTTACTTAAAAATGATTACTAAATACTCTTCCAAACAAAAGTAAATAAATGGAAAAAGCCATGCACATCTTTGGGAAGAATCAATATGGCTAAATGAATTACTAAATATTATGCGTAGTTTAAAGATAATACTGCCGTATGATTAAAAAACTGAAAAGGAGAAATATAAAATAAAGCTATAGGAGTTTGCTAAATAATAAAAAAGGAACCTGCTATTTTTTTTAAAAATGGCAGGTTCCCATATTCTTTACCTGTCTTTGCCGGAGTATTCTTTTTCTAATTTTTTAGTCATATAGAAACCAATAAATAACCCCAGGCCGGCCATAGTAAAAATAGTAGCAGGATAAATAGCATCACTGTTTAGGCTAGTATAAGTTGATAATAGTAAAGCAATGAAAGCACCGACCCCAATGCCCATTAACAGGAGTGCTAAATTTAAAATGATGACTTTACCAAGGCCCGATTCGTTTTTTCCTTTCATGAATATACCGGCATCTGCCCCTTTATCTATTAAAGCAAGTCGTTCTTTATTTCGGGTAGATAAAAATAGATACACAATACCGAAGATTGCAAGAAAAAAGCTGATTGGAATAAGCATTTCCATAAAATGAAGTTTTAAATTATTAATTTTAATTTGTTTCGAAAGTTATGACGGCCTGTTTATAAAATTGGTTACGTATTTAAAAAATATTTTTAAAGATGTAACCAGCAGGATTTTGTAATCGTCCAATATTATAAATGGAGAAAGTAAACGATCAACATTATATCAATTTGGTAATTGATGGCGATACGAATGCATTTTCCGTATTGGTTGACAATTATAAAGGGATGGTGTTTTCTTTATCTTTCAAAATGCTTCAGAACCGTGAGGAAGCCGAAGAATCAGCGCAAGACACTTTTATAAAAATTTATAAATCGCTCAGCAGGTTTAAGGGAGGTTCTAAATTTTCCACCTGGGTTTATAAAATAACTTATAACAATTGCCTGGACAGGTTGAAGAAACAAAAAAGACTGAGGCATGTTGTAGCAATTAATGAGTTTACAGAGCATGAAGTAATATCTTTAATGAATGTATTGGATGCTATCGAAGAAAGTGAACGTAAGCTTGTAATACAAGATTGTATAAATTTATTGACTGCTGAGGAAAGTTTTTTATTGACCCTTTATTATTTCAATGAAAATTCTTTAAAAGAAATTTCAGAAATTATTGGTACTAACGAAAACAATGTGAAAATAAAATTATTCAGAAGCAGGAAGAAGTTAGCGGGCATTTTGAAAACAAAACTTGAACCGGAATTAATAAATCAATATGAAAAACAAGGAAGATAAAAATATCGAAAAGCTGGTTGAAAACCTTATGGCAGAAACTGCGATGGAAAGCCCTTCTGTTGATTTTACAGCAAAAGTAATGTCTGGCGTTTTCGCTGTTGAAAAAAAGAGATCTCTCGTTTATAAACCTCTTATTTCTAAATGGGCCTGGTATATTATTTTGGGAAGTTTCGCGTGTTTATTTTCTTTCGTACTTTTTAAGAATCATCAAAACACGCCAATGGAAAGTTATTTCAATTTTTCCCTTTTTAATTCTGCAAAAATTTTCAATCTTTTTTCCGGTTTTCAAATATCCCAGATGACAGCAAATGTACTTTTAGCAGCTTCTGCTATGTTATTCATTCAAATATTTTTATTAAGAAGTTATTTGAATAAAAGGTTTCATAAGTAAAAAATTACTGATAAAAAGGTAATTTTAGTTACGATGGTAAAATGCATATAACGGGCGAGACTAACATCAGGTAATTAATTTTTTTCCTTCAATCTTAAGCCTGTGTTCATTAAGAGCGGCAAACATTTTTTTATTTTTATTCATTTAGCCTTTCACGGGTTTAGAATAGTAATCTATTTATCTTTATTGGGATAAAGACACCATTACATTCATCTCATGATAGGTTGCAAATATTTTATTGCCATTCTTTTTATATTGGCGAGCAATTGCAGCTTTTCCCAGGAAATTTGTAATAACGGGAAAGATGATGATGGGGATGGGTTGATAGATTTACATGACCCGGATTGCCAATGTCATTTTAAAGCTTCCGGTAACTTGCTTCAAAATGGTTCATTTGAATCTTACAATTCCTGCCCTGCCACTTATTTGTATAGCAATGAAAATGCCATTGCTAATTTTTGGCAATACGGATCTTATACTAATTTTAACGAGGCTAATTATTATCACAATTTAAGTTGTGCTTACGATTCTAACCGGGTAATGCTTTACCTTCCCCCGGCTCTTCCCCTGCCAGATGGTAAAGCATTTATGTCAATCACCCAGAATGTAGATCCAAGGCACCCTGCAACGCAGGATAAAGAAATTGTAAAAGTATATATAGCTCAATGCTTACAAAATCCTTTAGTGCCCGATTCGCAGTATACTTTGAGTTTTAGCGCAGGCAGGTTTAAATCATTTGATGATCCTGATTATAAATTTAAATCAATGCCTTTTACTGTTGCCATATTTGGAAATGCAAATTGCAATTCAGTTCCCTTTGGTTCAGCAAATGTTTATAGCAATGGTTGCCCGGCTAATTATAACGGATGGCAACTTTTAGGTAAAGTACAGGTAACCAGTAAGGGAAAATGGGTTCAGAATAAGATTAATTTTACAGTTCCTACCAATATCAATGTTATTGAAATTGGCCCGGATTGTTCTTTGTTAAAACAGAATAATGATTTAGCGGACAGTACAACCTACCTTGATTATTATGTGTATGACCTTGATGATTTGCATTTATTGCCCACAAAAGATTATCACTTTCAATATATTCAAACCCAGGGAGAAAATCCTTGTGATAGTGTATCTACATTATCAGTACCTTTTTTTTCCAATACTTCTTATCAATGGTATAAAGACAGTATTGCGATCATAGGCGCTACTTCAAACAGTTTTCATCTTCAACCGGAAAAGGCTGAGGGAAATTATAATGTGGTTATTTCTAATGTAGATTCCTGTATAATTTCACAACCTTTTTTGGTAAACAATAATCCCCTGCTACATTTCGCCTTACCGGCAGATACTTCAATTTGCGAAAATGATAGTTTATTGCTGGCGCCGCCGATTGATGGCATCAGCTACAATTGGAATGGCAACAACGGGAATTATGTGCAGATTTACAATGAGGGTATTTATGAAATCACAGCTTCTTCTGCCAACGGATGTTCAAAAAAGTTTACAGTAAATGTACATTCTCAAAACTGTAATCTTTTTATGCCTAATGCATTTACGCCTAACGGTGATGGCAAAAATGACGTCTTTCGAATACCTGTTACCGTAAAAATAAAGCTCGAGAGTTTTTCCATTTTTGACCGCTGGGGAAATAAAGTTTTCAGCACAAATAAAAGAAACGATGCATGGGATGGAATGTACAAAGGCATAGAAAGTGCATCTGGAACTTATATTTATATCATCCAGGGTAACGTAAATAATAAAAAGACAGAATTAAAGGGCTTTGTAACACTGATCAGGTAATGTTTCCAGTAAACAAACAAATAAAACGAATTTCAATTCTATATTTATTTATTTTCCAGTGGCTGAACTTTATAACCCTGTTTTTTCAAAAGATTTATCAACCCCATATCTCCGACCAAATGCCCCGCTCCCACTGCCACAAATACACTTTCATTTTTCATGATAGTATCCAATTTTTTTACCCATTTTTTATTGCGGTCATTCAATAAAAGGTCATCATACTTATCAGACCCAAATTCACTTTTACCAAGCATGGTTTTTAAAGAATCCATTTGCTGGTTTTTATAAAACCCTAACATTGTCTGGAATTCATTTTTATTAACAGAAAAGCTATCAATATTTTTTAGCAATTCCTGCGCCTGCCATTTATAAGGAATGCTATCAAAAACGGAAGCCTGGAATTGCATCGTTTCTAACCCCTGTATTTCTTTTTTATCTTCCTTCGCAATCTTTACCAATGCTTCTTCAACGCCCGATGGTGAAGAACAGTTCATCATGCGGGGATACAGTAAAGCCACTAAAAAGTAAGGCTTTGCTTTTTGCAAAATCGCCAGAGGCATTTTTAAAGTATCAGAAAAATAATTTTTTAATCTTTCATATTCCTGGGGCGTATAAAGGTCAGCAAGTGTTGTGTCGCCACGCATATTCATATACATCATCGCACTAAGCATGGTAGAAGGGTCGTCCATATCAAGTTCCATGTAAATTTCATTGCTTGATTTTACAGCTTTCAATAATTGATCGCTAAAGTGAATATCATCTTTACACAAAAGATGAAAAGTACCAAAAAGGAAACTCGGATTTTTTAAACCGTTCCCGCTTATTTCCCATAAAAGGGAATTATTATTTTTTTGGACAGTAAAAGTGGGATTCGGTTGTGCTTTGCAACCAAAAAATAATACCATTAATAAAATATAAAATACAGATTGCTTCATATTGTTTTATTTCTGTAAAAATAAGCGAATGAAGTTTGTTATAAATGGCAAAATAAAAATTAGGGTTATTTGTTGGTTTACTACCCTATTATAAAAAAATTAAATTCCGTTTAGAAAATTAAATTCCAAAAAATTCGTTGTGAATCATAAATCAATAAAAACAATTCTTATTACTGATTATTTTATATTTTAGTATTTTAAAACAACTGCCCCCTCAATGAGAAAATTTTCCTTAACAAGCTTAATGCTTCTGTCTTTTAATTTAATTTTTGCACAAAAAGAAATCCCAAAATTCGGGGATATTGACAAGGCTGACCTTCAAATGAAAGAGTGTGAATATGATAAAGATGCTGAAACATATAAATTATTGGATTATGGAAATGTTCAATATCAAATAATGAATGATAATTTTAATATCATGACCGAAAGAAGAACCCGGATTAAAATTTTAAAAGACAAAGGACTTGATGATGCAAATATAAAAATTGACTTTTATAGTTCCGGGGACTATGAAAGGTTATTAGAAATTTCAGGGATAACTTACAATCTTGATAATACGGGGAATGTGGTAAAAACCAAACTTGATAAATCTTCCATTTTTATTAAAAAATTAAATAACAGGTATTCCCAATTATCATTTTCTATGCCTGATGTAAAAGTGGGAAGTGTAATAGAATTCAAATATAAAGACGTCAAAGTAACACTTGCAGGCCTTGATAGCTGGAAGTTTCAGGATGATATTCCGACACGGCTGAGTATGTACAAAATTATTATTCCAGGCGTATTCAGGTTTGCAACTCAATTGTATACCTATCAAAATGTAGAACAAAATTCGAAGAATATAAATGATGTATTGGTTTACCATAGAGGTGTCCTTTCTGACCATTCAGAAGAAAAAACTTATGTAATAAATAATGTTCCTGCACTTCGGGATGAACCTTTTATGGGAGCTGAAAAAGATTATTTACAACGGATTGTTTTCCAGCTAGGGCGTATCGTTTATCCGGATGGAGAAATAGAAGATGTAATGTCGACCTGGCCAAAGATTACAAAACAATTATTGGAGGAAGATGATTTTGGCTTGCAAATGAAAAAAAACCTGCCGCATACTTCATCACTTGACGATTCATTAAAAAATGTCCAGGGCGATTATAATAAAATGGTTTTGATTTACGATTATGTGCACAGAAACATGAACTGGAATGGGGTTGAAAGTATTTATTCTGATAATGGAGTTAAATCTGCCTGGGATAAAAAGTCGGGAACGAATGCAGAATTGAATTTTATTCTTATTGGCCTTTTAAGGGATGCCGGAATAAAAGCTTTCCCACTTTTGGTAAGCACTAAGGATAATGGAACCGTAAATACAATTTATCCATTTTTAAGCCAGTTTAATAATTCCATGACATGCGTTTTAATCGGCGACAATAGATATATTTTAAATGCAGCTGATAAATACAATCCGGCGTACCTCATCCCTTATGATGTATTAGACAACCAGGGTTTTATTGTTGATAATGAATATGGTGGCTGGATTACTTTATCAAACAAAAAAGATACCTGGAAAAATCTGGTTTCTATTTCTGCAGATATTACCCCTGGCGCTTTGATGGAAGGAAAAGCAACCGTTTACAGTTATGGTTATTCTAAAAATCCCCGCGTAAAAGAATGGGAAGAAGATAAAAGTTCGTTTGAGGATTATTTCACCAAAGCATTTACGGCGATTAAAGTAAAAAATATTGAAGTAAAAAATGAAGATGTAGACACCTTGCCTTTAGAGCAAAAACTTGATTTTTCCCTTCCGCTAAATTCTTCCGGCGAGTACAAATATTTTACTTTGAATCTTTTTCAGGGGCTTGAAAAAAACCCTTTTATTGCAGATAAAAGAGCAACAGATATTGAATTTAATTATCCAAAATCTTATACCGTAATAGGAAAAATAAATATTCCGGATGGATATGAATTTGATGAACTTCCTAAAAATATTAAGATGATTATGCCCGATACAAGTATAATTATGCAGCGCCTGGTGCAGCCCGAGGATGGATCAATTAGTTTTAGAATTACCCTGGATTTTGAAAGGCCATATTATACTGCTGCCAATTATCCTGCTTTTCATGAATTTTACAAACAACTTTTTAATGCCTTGAATGAACAAATAGTAATCAAAAAGAAAACAAACAGTTAATGAGAAAAATTATTATTTTGGTTTTATTGTATTCAATAATTCCAAAAATTTATTCCCAGGCTAATGTTTATGATGCTTCTACTTTATCAGATTCTTTATTAGAAAATGCACATTGTGTAAAGCGGGAAGAGATCATCAATTTTGAAGTGAAGGATATTGATTTGGCGACACTTTCCGTTCATCGGGTTTATACAGTTTTGGATGGCGAAGGTTCAGATATTCTTTATTTTACAAAAGGTTCAGATGAATTCACTAAACTGGAAGATGCAGAAATAAAAGTTTTCGATGCCCATGGAAAAGAAGTAAACAGGTATAAAATGAAAGAAATGAAATCAATCGCAACCGGCGATGGGCTTGTGGTTGATGGAAAAATATATTATTTCCAGGTGGCTGCGCCCTCCTACCCGGTTACAGTTGAATACAATTATAGAGTAAAATATAAAGGCACTTTAAACTATCCTGATTACTATATTCAAACTCCTGAAGAATCTGTTGAACATTCTAAATATTCCGTAACAGTCCCATTAAATCTTGATTTGAAATATAAGGCTCAGCATTTTAATTTATCTCCGGCTGTCACCAATTCTGATAAAAATAAAACTTACACATGGGAAGTAAAAAACCTTTCAGCCATTCCGTATGAAGAAGGTTGTGCCAATTATCAAAGTTCTTATCCGGCGATACTTTTATCGCCAGGAAAATTTTCAATGGATGGTAATGAAGGCGATCTTTCAAGTTGGAAAGCATTTGGTGAATGGTATTCCAATCTTTCAAAAGGGTCAATAAATTTACCTGATCAAACTAAAAGTTTTTTTAGAGAAATGGTGAAAAATGCCAAAAATGAGAATGAAAAAATTAGTATTCTTTATCATTATTTACAAAATAATTTCAGGTACGTAAGTATTCAATTAGGCATCGGTGGGTTTAAAACCTTTGATGCTTCTTTTGTTGATTCAAAAAAATATGGCGATTGTAAAGCGCTGACAAATTATATGGAAGCCATGCTCGATGCAGTTGGTATTATTAGCTATCCTGCACTTGTAAACGCCGAATACAATCAACAACCTGTGGATCCTGCATTTCCGCATAATTCTTTTACACATGTCATACTTTGTGTTCCGGGTAATAAAGACACCACCTGGCTTGAATGCACAAGCAAAGCTACTGATCCAGGTATTTTGGGAAGTTTCACTGAAAACAGGAATGCATTGCTGGTAACACCTAATGGAGGAATCTTAGTAGCCACACCAAAAAGTAAACCTGATGAAAATACTTTTCACCTCACAACAAAAGTGGTTTTACATGAAGATGCCTCCGGAGAAAGTGAGAGTGTGATGGAATCTAAAGGTGAGTATAAAGAAGAAATAATTGAGTATGTTTTGAACGAAAAAAAAGATGATCAAAAAGATTACCTGGTAAAAAGATTAGGTTTTTCACAGCCGGATCAATTTGACCTGACAACCGATCAAAAGGATGATTCCGAAAAAACTTCTTTTAAATTGGAAATAGAAAAAGTTCCTGAATTTACGGCTGGAACCAAAATGTTTTTAAACCCGAGAATTTATAAAATATGGTCATCCGCACTCCCTGAAGATTCAAACCGGATTCATTCATTTTATTTTCCTTTTCCGTTTATAAAAACGGATACAACGGTTTACCAGTTACCGGAAAATTACCAGCTTGAAAATTTACCAAGCCCAAAAGACCAGAAATTTGAATTCGGATCATTTAAAACAGAATATAGTTATGATGACAAAGCAAACACCATTACTTCTATTGCTTATCTTGAGCTAACGCAAAATGTTATCCCTCCCGATAAATTCGATGATGCCAGTAAATTTTTTAGTGGTGTTATTCAGGAATACACAGAGAAAATTGTTATCAAGAAAAAATAAAAATCTGTACTTTTTGTTTGTTTACTGGTTTTTTATTTTACCAAACATTAATAATTTTTTCTCTCTTCTTAAATCTTTCATAATTGAAGGGCGCGGCTAATAAACCCCCGAAACCAATACGGAAATTATACAAAGGCTTGCTCCCATTTTCAAAACCAACTACAAAATCTACGCGGATAATTTTTAAAATATTTTCTAACCCGATAAACGTTTCTGCGTATTTGGTTGCAGGGTTTATAAATAAAAAGTTGGCACCTTCCACAAAATTCCAGTTCCATTTTTTTAATAAAGGGATTTTACTGGAAATTAACCCATTGCCATGATGCTCAAAATGTAATTCAGTATAGAAAGGAGAATCATTGCTGAATTGGTACACCGAAATATTTTCAAATGAACTTACATATTGGCTGGCAATAATAGAAAGGTTACCATAAAAATGTTTATAATCCTGCACAAAAACTGATCGGTTATTGAGAAATCCCCCGATAGTAAAACTATATTTTATGGAACCTGCCAGTTTTAAATTGTGATCATTAGCAACATTAAATGACCATTTATCATAATCAACGTCGCTACCCAAAATATTTTTAAACCCTTTTGTATAATCGAATGTAAAAGTTGGATATTTTGAACCGATTGCCATTTTATATTTTGGAAATTGGATGTATTGTTGACCGGGTTTAAAACTAAATGTAGCATTCACCACCACAGCCTGGTGGCACTGAAACTGGGAGGACAAAATTTCTGTTGGATAATTAGGCGTGTACCTGTATTGCCATTTTTTATTCCAGATATAATTGGTAGTGTTATTAATAGGTAAGCGGTCTTCATATTCTCCCTGGATAGTAAATTTTGCGCTACTCTCCCACTCTTTGGTAAATCCTACCTTGCCAAAATAATTTTCGTATAGTTTCATATAATTTAGCCCATACAATAAACTGCTGATACTATTTTCCAAACCATCAATATCACTTTCTCTAAAAAACTGGCTTACACGTTTTCCACCAGCAACAAAAAATGATTGGCGTTGGAATTTTTCATCAGGATCAAATGTGTCCCTTGTTTTAAAAACAAGGCCAGCCCAGGGATTGATATGTTGGTTGTTGAACCCATACCTGGCATCAGCGATTAAACTAACCTGGTAATTTAATGATTTTGAATATTTAGAAACTACCAACGAGGGATCAATCGCCAAACCCTCTACTGTATTAAATTGTAGCGTTTTTATCAATGGGCTGAATTCAATTTGATAAGGATTCGTATTGCTAAAATGAGTACGGTTTACTCCTGACCAAAGTATCTGAGTGATTTTTACCGGCCCTTGCTTTTTTTTGAGAGAATCAATATTTTTTATTCCCGAATCTTTTCGTGCAGCGAAAGCGCTGTCTTTGGTTTTATAATCTCTTATTTCTGCAGTTTCCAGAGGCACAGGCCTTATCAAATCCCAATAGGAATGAGGCTTTTTGTTTACAAGGGAATCATATTTTACAACGACGCGGTCAAAAAATCCTTTTTTGAAATCTGGTTCCAGGTTATAGCCGGAATATACGTTTACAAAATTACCATCCGAGGTAATTCCTAATTTGTTGAAATCAAAATGTATTAATTGGTTTTGTATTTGCCATATATTTTTTCCAACCTGTGTAAAGATTTGAAAAATCTGCAAAGTATCTAATATTTGTAACTCAAAATTTTTGGTAAGCATAAGATGGCAACTAAATATCCGCCAATCATTTTCTGTAATATTTATAATACCTGAAAATAATGGTACGTAATTGCGCTTGGGAATTACCTTTATAACATTTACTTTATTTCCATCTTCAAAAAAACTACCAAGAAATTTATAATTATAATAGTTTAGTGCGTTATCAGCTATGGGAGAAATAAAGCCACGCGGATTTACCTGCGGTGAAATGTTCACATTATTTTTATAAAAACTGATAAATGCCGGAAAACTAAATCCCAGGCCATTATTTCCACTTACCCGTGTAGAAACCACTTCCAGTTTTAGTTTATCGGGTTGTTCTGAAAAAACTTTTGTTACAGATTCTGTTAAGTAAACAATTCCATCACCTGATGAATCAAGGCCAAGAAGAATTCTGTCTTCGGGTGGAATTTTCTGGCCTAAAATTTCATTTGGTAAATTCATAACCTTTATCATTCCTTTGATGTAGACCTGTGCTTCAAAAGCTTTCACTTGCGAATCATAGAAAGGCCGCTTTTTAATGGCCTTCCTTATAATTGCATAAGCCGGGTCTTCCCTTCTCCTTTTTATAATTACTTCTTTTAAAGTGAGCTTTTGGATATTCAAATTAAAATTCACTGTTAGATTATTGGAAGTAACTGTGATTTGTTTTTGGGAAGAAGTGTATCCAACGTAGCGGCAATCCAAAGTATAATTGCCCGGAGAAAGATTGAGGCTAAATTTACCTCCATTATTGGCAGTAACGCCCATGGAAGTGCCTTTGACCAAAATAGAAGCAAAAGGCAAAATATTTCCATCAGCATCCTTTACGGTTCCTTCAACAGTTTGCGCTGAACCAGAAAGAAAAGAAAATATAAAAAACAGTAACAGGAGTTTTTGCATAAACGAAATAATTCAAGAAAAATAGAAATTATTAAATGAATAAGAATTACTGAATAGAATGAGGTTGGTTTGTATTTTCTTTTCTAAAATAACTTCCCGTTAAGGCTGCGAAACCCGCAGCCATTGCGCCAATTAGCGCAGTAATACCTATTAATAATAAAGGGCTGTCTGTTTTAAAAATTAATAAAGAAACACGGTGGGCTAAAATATTTCCATTTTCAATACTTATCCAGAAACTCAAAAAACCCCATAACAAAAACAACGAAATAAATCCACAAATAAATGAAATGAGATGGCCTTGCTGAATGAGGATAGAAATTATAAAAGCAACAATAGCAATGCTCCACCAGGGAAAATATAAACAGGCAAGGAAACTGAAAAGTATTATTAAAATCGTTGAGACGATAAATTTCATATTATTTATAAGTTAATTTATTCGTTAATTAGTTTTATTTTTTGAGTATTCATTAATTAAAACTCATTACCCATTTTACACGTTGGTCATTTGTTTCAGAGGCTTTCATCATCCATAGAGGAAAATATTTTCCCGCTGCCCATTTATCAACAAAATTATCATAAAATCTACTCCCCGGGTTTCCGCTTTCGCCACCGGGATAAACACCACAAGCTTCTGTTTCCGGTGTTAGTGAAACGATCATTCGCCAGCTTGGGCCATGTTGTGCTTTTGTAGCGTTTATTGTGTTTAGTCCCCCGCCAATTGGCAAATGCAACCTGCTGAATGCATCTAAACGGGCAAGGTGCTCCACATGTGTATCTTTGTATTTTGCCCATTCCATTTTGCCATTTTCGTCAGCTTGCCTAATAACTGCTGTAGCCATTTTAAAAGCGGCCGTTACATCATCGGGCAAGGTTTCTACTTTAGCAGTATTGATGTTATCAAAAAATTTAAAGTCAGGATATTTATAGATATCATCCAGTAAGGTGCTATTATCTGGCCACGGTAATTGCAAACCTGATTTCATAAATTCATCTTTCCAAATGGTTGTTTCCAGGCTATCCCAGGTTATTACAAATAAAGTAGCACCTTTAGAATTAGCATCATTTATATAATTCCAGTTTTTAAGAATATCAAAGTATTTCATTTCCTGCGGGGAAAGTTTATCTATCTGCATATTTTTTATCAAGACCGGAAGTGCCCATTGCCCAAAAATATTATAATTGCTTGTTTGCAATTTCATCATATCCTGCGGAGTAATATTGTTCATTTCCTCCAGCCTTTTATTTATTTCTATAGCGCGGTATGGAATGAAATCCCCTCCCAGGTAATAAGGGTAACTCGTATCTGTTGGCATTTGGTTGGCACTGCTTACGAAGCCACTCTCCGGATTTATAAGATGTGGATTTTCATATTGTGGAATCATTCCCTGCCACAAATAGCTACTATCAGTTCCGGGCATCACAAAATCTCCCTGGCGATACCATTTTGCAGGAAATTCCCCCTGGTCCCAAATAGCAATGTCTCCATTTTTACAGGCGAAAATGCAATTTTGCCCGGGTGTGTTTAAATATTTTATTGAATGCAAATAATCGTTGTAATTGTTAGCCTTATCCAGCAGGGTAAACATTTTTAATTCATTACTTGGATCATGAGCTGTCCATCTTACAGCGTACTCTTTTTGATTTGTATTTCTTCCGCCACTGAAATTTTTGTCGTACATCACTGGTCCGATGTTGGTGTAAACAACTGTATCCAGGTAATCAGGCTGGCCTTTTATTTTAATATCTTCAATTCGAAATGTGGTAGCAACCCACGCGCTATCAAACCAATATTCCTTGCGGCTTTTGTCTTTAAATTTTATTTCATAATAATCCCTAACATCGCGCATCGCATTTGTAAATCCGAAAGCACAACTATCATTGAAACCAATTATCACTGCCGGTGCGCCAGGAAAAGTAGCGCCATAAACATTGTAAGAAGGTGTACTGATCTGCATCTCATACCAGATAGAAGGAAGGTTTAAACCCAAATGTGGGTCATTACATAAAATTGGATAGCCGCTTTTTGTTTTAGTTCCATTTACCGCCCAGTTGTTGCTTCCATTATTTTTATCCGGCTTTTGTTCTGTAATAGTGGTGGAATCTTTATTATCATAATAAAGTGAATCGGCAGAAGCAGGAATTTTTACATTGATTGCAGGCGGTGAAAAAACTGTTCCTTTTGGAACGATAGGATCAAGGGAATCCATAACAATCGGGTAAATTTTATCAAAATCAGCAGATGAAAAAACAGATTTTGCATTGGTCATTTCAAAATCGTTTTCAGATCCTGCTAATTCCAAAGCCATATACTTTAAAAAAAGAGCGGTTTTTAAATTTGTCCATTTTTCAGGTTTATAGCCTAATAATTTATATTCTATTGGTAGCGAACTTTCTGTAAGGCTTTCAATATAAGCGTTTACTCCAGCCGTATAATTATTACATTCAGCCAAAGTTTCAGGGTCTTTTTCAACTTCTTTTAAATTAATTTCAGCAGCATATACCATTCCAAGCCTCCTTTTATCCCTGTCATAATCCAGTGCTTTAGGGCCAACAATTTCACTTAACCTTCCTGCTGCTGCACGGGTTTGAAATTCCATTTGCCACAACCGGAATTTTGCATGGATATAGCCTTGTACAAAATACGCGTCATTGTTATTATCAGCAAACACATGCGGAACAAGCCTTTCATCAAAATATACTTTTACTTTTCCCTGCAATTGCGGAAAAGAAAGCTGGGCTGAATAATTTTCATCCAAGGGTTCTGCATTTTGCCACAAACCTTTTTGGGGGTTCAATAATTGCCCTAACGGAACTGGAAGAACCATAGTTGTATTAAACAGCAATACCAATATAACGGTGATACATCCAAAAAGTATAATAGAAATAATTTTCATGCCAACTGAGGTATTAAAGATGTAAAATAAGAATTTAAGAAGTAATACACAATTGAAATTTTTCCAGGTAAGAATAAGTGCATTTATATCGAATACAGTAAACGAACAAATATGGAAGATTTCTATTTTAATTGCCCTGCGAATGAGGGAAAATTAAATGGTTAAAATACCCTGTAACTATAATACAATGTGTGATTCAGCGTTATAATTCTTTGATATCCTGCAATGAATAAAATTACTGTCGTACTGATCTTTTTTTTAGCAATTTCTTTTCGCGTAAAATCGCAAAATTCCCTCTCATCTGATGAATTATTTACGAATGCAAGGCACGCCGCATTTGAAGAAAAAGATTATCCTAAGGCAAAGGAATTAGCTTTTGAAGCTTTGAACAAATCGCCCAATTATACTGATATAGATATTTTTCTTGGAAGAATTTATACATGGAACCATCAATACGACAGCGCGAGAATTCATTTTTCAAAAGTGCTTGATTCAAAACCAAATGAGGACGCCAGCACCGCTTACTCAGACCTGGAATATTGGAATGATAATTATCAAAATTCATTGGAAATTTGTAACAATGCGCTGGTTTCTTATCCAACATCTGAAGCACTTTTGCTGAGAAAAGCAAAAAATTTGAAAGCTTTGAAGCGCTATAAAGAAGCTGAAGTAATTACCAACCAACTTTTAAAAACCAATAAAAAAAATACAGAAGCGCTGGCTTTGGCCAACTCGCTTAGAGATGAAGTTTCGATTAATAAAATTAGTATCAATTATGAGAACTCTTCTTTCGATAAACAATTTGATAAAGCCTGGAATTTAGGAAGCATTTCTTATAGCAGGCAAACCAAGTTGGGAAGTGTTATCGCGAGAATTAATTATGCCAATCGTTTTGCTACAAACGGATTACAGGGAGAAGTGGATGCTTATCCGCACATCAGTAAAACTTTTTATGGTTACCTGAATTTTGGTTATTCTGGCAACGTGGGCGTGTTTCCAAATTACAGGGCAGGCTTTTCATTGTATGCTAATTTGCCAAACAGCTTTGAAGGAGAAGTTGGATTTCGATATTTATATTTTACCAGCGCTACCAACATTTACACGGCTTCAATAGGTAAATACTGGAAAAGTTTTTTGTTTACAGCGCGCACTTATATTACGCCATCAACAACTGATGTCTCACAATCATATAGCATCGATGCACGATATTATTTAAAAGGTGCTGATAATTATATTGGCCTAACATTAGGCACAGGGATTTCCCCGGATGACAACAATCAGAATATTCAATACAGCTACAAACAAAACAGACTTTCCTCCAGGAAAATCTCTGCAGATTTTGACCATACATTTTTGAATTGGAATATTATTTCCATAAGCGCAGGGATAATTAACCAGGAATACAAGCCTTCGGTAAAAGGAAATCAATTTAATATTTCGGTGGGACTGAGCCACCGGTTTTAATTTTCTTTTGGAAATCCCTCACTTATTGTTTTATAAAGTTTTTTATTTTCATTCAAAAAGAACATTTTTGAGTCACAAGTACGGTGGCAATTATAGTGATTCTACTTAAATAAATCTTTGTGTTCTTCATTTATTCTTATTATCAAGTTTATCTCATCCTCTGAAGTTAGGGAATCCTGGGTTTTCAATCTTCTATCTCTAAGAACCCTAAATGTAAATGGCCTTAAAAGTTCGGCATCAGATAATTTTGGAACACCTAATTCATTTCTTAAATCATTTCTTAATTGAATTAATATATTATTATATACTCCTGTATCTTTTGTTTCAGCAAATGTTTGTGCAAGTTTAATAAGTTTTAGATCTCCGAGCAATTGAATTTCAGCAAGTGCATCTTCGGAGTATTTATAATATATATATGCATTAACAGGCGACTCAGTTCCTTCTCTATCATTAATATTTTGCAATTTAAAAAACGCGTCAGTAAGCATCCTTACTTTCAATTCTCTCTTTTTTTGCAAAACAGATTGTTGATTATTTATGTAGCCTGAAACAAACCAACTAATAATGGTTATTCCAAAACCAGCAGCAAGAATCATGTTTTTACCGAATTCTTGGTTCTTAGGAAGTTGTCTATAAATCCATATTAGAGAAATGGCAACAAATATCGAAACAATGAGAATTACCTTTAAATTCATCGGGGAAAAAGTAATCGCAAAAAATCCAACAACCAAAACTGCCAAAGAAAAAATTATTGAATTTTTCATTTTTTTAGCAAAAGGTAACTTAGTTTTTAATTATTTCCTATTCAATTTTAGCTAATTAACTGCTTAAAAATAATCCAAATTGATTTGACTTGGTACTAACAGTAAAGCAACAAATAAACTTGATTTTTATTTTGTTGCCACCAATAAATTTTTGGGTAAATGAAAAGATAAGTTTATAAACTCATCCAACTTAAGGGAAGAAAGATTTCTATTTTAGCAAAAGGCTGTCGGGCATTATAGATGCGCCCTTTACGATAGTTTCGTTCTTTTGTTTAAACCTCGCGAAAGCAGCCTTCATCTTAGCTTTCTCCGCTTCATTATCAACCGGGTCAAGATACATTTTATCACTAATTTTATATAATTCATCATTGTGAAGCATAAATTCATCCATGATAAAATCAACAATATCGTTTTTAGTTTGCATTAGCGGATATGCATGAATGTTTCTGAAATCGTGGGCAGTATCAAGCCCCGAACCCATCCATGTTGCCTGTTTGGGAATTTTAAAATGGTATTGATGTTTAAGCAGCATTAAAAGCGACGGCGTAATATCATAATGTGTATTTACCGCTTTAAATTTTTGCGCGCGTTTCAGCATCGGCGAATAAATAATTAAAGGAACGTGATAACGGTCAATCTTAGTCGACATAGGTATTTCAGGCATGCGATGGTCGCCCGTAATTACAAAAACCGTATTTTGGAAACCAGGTTTTTTTCTATAATTATTGATAAAATCCCTGATGGAATTATCCATGTATAAAATAGTAGCATATTGATCTTTATAGCGGCGATGGTCTTCTTTTTGTGCTTCAGTAAATTTAAGTTCCTGCATACGCTGTTCAAACTGTTGAAGGTATTTATCCTGACCATTAACCAGGAAAGGACTGTGAGTGGATAAAGTCATCACCGCATCTAAAATTGGCCCTGTAATTTTACTATTTTCTTCATTCAATTTTGAAAGTACCTGGTCATCGCCATATCCCCACGTGAAACCGCTTTCGCTTTTTGGCATTTTAATATAATCTTGCGAAAATGTTTTTTCATCAAATACATTTCCGCCATCCATTTTTACGAATACTCCCATGTTATCAAAACTCGCATCGCCACCATAAAAGAAATTACTTGTATAGCCGTTTTCTTTTAAAATATTGAAGAGCGAAAGATGCGCCGGCATTTGATTTCCCAATTCAAGAAAACCATTTTTTCCAAAAGGCAAAGAAGCATAAATAGATGGCAACATGGCAAATGTCCTTCCTCCTTCACTAAGGAAATTACTCCAGTAAAGGCTATGATTGGATAAAGAATCTATGAATGGCGTAAAACTTCCCAGGTAAGCATCCTCGTTAGAAAAAGCCCTTCCCAAACCCTCGACAACTAAAAAAACAATATTGGGTTTTGTCGTTCCTTTATTAAAGAACGGGGAAAGAACATCTGTTGAATCAACGGTATGTAAAAACGGGTATGCTTTCTCGTTTACGTATTTGAAATTATTGGGATCCTCGTTGCTTCTCTCAAAAGGTAAATCTGCTGCCTTTGATGGAAAGAAAGATTGGTAACAATTATTATAAAAAAAGAACGATTTATTCAATGCCATTGAATTGCTAAATTCAGGGCCTGGTTTCCACTTATTGGTTACAGTTGCTATTGATCCAAAAGCTCCTAAAATAAAAAGGCCAATCATTGGCAAAGCAAAAGCAGGTTTTATTTTTATTTTTTTAGGAACATATAAAAACAAGAAAATAACAAAAGCAAGAAGTATAACGGCAATAAAGACAAAAACCAATGAAACACCCGCAGCGCCTACCGTCTGCTTAATGTCTGCCATGGAATATCCAAAAAGGTCAGCTCCTAGTGGTACCAGCGTTTGTAAAAAATATTCTGCAAGCGCTGCATGGATCATGATCAGCAAAACTGAAAATGTGATAAAAAAGAAACGCGCTACTTTCTTATTTATAAGATAAAAAATTAGAAATATAGTAACAGGAAAAATCGCAATATTAAAATCAAATGAAATATCATTTATGAGGCCGTGTTTTATCACGCTAAGAATATCTTTTGGTGCGCCGAAATGAATTGAATCGCGTATAATTTCAATCACTTTGACTAATAGCATACAAACAAAAAGCAAAAGGCTGTATGCGGTTGATTCTTTTATCCCTTGGACGAGCCGTGGTTCAACTTTTGTTTGCGGAATTGAATTGGTATTTTCAACGGTTTTTTGTTGGCCGGGCGTTAATCCCTGCCTGGTCATTTCACCCCAGCTATTTTTCTTTTTGAAATAATCAATATGCCCCTGAATCGCAGACCAGACAATAAAAGGATGAAAAATAAAAGGTTCTAAAAAAGCGGTAGCAATTAATTTGAAATTATCTTTTTCACTTTTGTATTGGTTATACGTCTGTACTTCCATCAGTATTGCAAATACTGAAAACAGGAATCCAAACAAAAAAACACATCCAAGCAAAATAAAAAAGATACTCCATGAAACCATTCCAAGAAAGGCAAAAACAATAAACATAAAAACGCCTGCAAATTCTATGAGTGGTGCAAGTTGTTCAAAGAAAAACCAATATGGGTAACTCACCATTCCCAGCAACCGGTACTTTGGATTGAAGAACATTTTCCGGTGTGTACGCAAAGTTTCTATAGTTCCTCTTGTCCATCTGTTTCTTTGCCTTCCAAGAATTTTATAATTGATTGGCGCTTCTGTCCAGCACAATGGGTCAGGAATATATGTGATTTTATAAGGCAGTTTTTTCTCCTCCATGTAGCGCCGCATTCTCACTATCAATTCCATATCCTCACCGACCGTTTCTGTACTGTAGCCTCCACATTTAATTACTATTTCTTTATCAAAAGCACCGAACGCGCCTGAAATCAACAATAATCCATTCAAACGGCTCCATGCCATTCTTCCCAATAAAAAAGACCTGATATATTCCAGGGTTTGCATCCGGGGTAAAAACTTTTTTGGCAACTTAACTTCTACCAACCTGCCATTTTCAATTTTACAATCATTAGCAATTCGTATTACTCCACCTGAAGCAATTACTCTCACTTTTGTTTCTTCAAGAAAAGGCTTTATCATTTTTAATAAAGCATCCTGTTCCAAAATACAATCCACATCCACACACACAAAATATTCGTAAGAAGAAACATTAATTCCTACATTTAAAGCGTCTGCCTTTCCCCCATTTTCCTTATCAACCACCAATAGCTTTTTAAAAACAGGGTTATTACTTTTATAAACTCCTTTTACTTTTTTAGTTGGAATTTGCTCGTTGATAAAAATGTTGGCTTTGTATAAATCATAGGCTTGAATTAATTTTTGAAGCGAATCATCTTTACTTCCATCGTTTACAATTATCAATTCCAGCGTATTGTAATGAATGGATAACATTGACCTTACATTTTCAACAATATTTGCTGCCTCATTATAGGCAGGCGCCACAATACTAATTCCAGGAAGGTGTTCAGAAGCGGCAGGGATACGAAAATCTGTAAAACTGTTTAAATGTAAATATTTTTTGATTTCGCCCGTAGAATAAATTCCGATAAAAACATAGAAGAAGAAGAGAACTAATGAATATATAAATATAGCAACGGTAAAAAAATGAAATATAAAATTTTGAATTATCATGCTGCCCGTTCATTCTCAATTTGACTAAATATTGCGGCCCACGGATATTCATCTGCAAATAAATGCGACTGTAAAAATGCAGAACCAGAAGGATGAATACTTGATAATGTTTTTGCCGCAGCCAACTTAATAGTATGATCCGTATTATGAAGTTGTTTCAGCAAAAAAGTAATTTGTTTTTCATGGCCAGTTTCCTGTAATACAGAAAGTATATTTAATTGAATTACCCTGTCGGAAGAGGCATAACATTTGATAATTTCATCAGCCGTATCATCGCTGCTTATTTTTTTCAAATAATCAAGGGCATTCAATTTTACCTGCCTGTCTGGATTTTGTAAACAATGAATTACTTCTTTATAAACTCCCGTACAATCATAGAGAGAGGCAAGGTATAGAGCGAAAGTCACCACGGAATTATTTGTTGGCCCCAGCCATTTTTTTAGATGCTGCGGATCTGCGGATTGTAAATCATGAACGTAATTTAAAAGCTGTATTTGCTGCCACTGGCTTATTGGATATTTAATTACATTTAAAAAACGCAATCCTTTAAACCCATAAAAACTTACAAGCGCACATTGTGCCTCATTTCTTACGAGTTCATGCTGATCATTTGTAAGCCTGAAAATTTCTTTTACATATTTTACCTGTTCCATTACAGCCAGTTCCTGGACGCCTTTTGCTTTTATATGCCATTTTTTATTATGAATTTTTTCCAGGGAATCTTTATCAAGGTTTAAAGTTTCATACAGGTTTATAATGTTGGCAATTGGCGCTCCGGAAAGATTTTTTTTAGCACAGATGAGTTCGTTAATAAAATATTGCCTGAACGTTTTATTTCTCAAAAAATGTTCATCCTCAGTTTTAAATTCCAACTTTTCAACTCCATCGTTTTCGAAAAAAATGGCATGGCTAATAATGTCAGCTACATTTTCCTGCCATAATCTTTTTTTATTTTCTAATCTTCTTTTAAAAAATGAAAAAAACAGAATGAATATAAAAACTAAAACCATCAGGGAAAGAAAAAAATACAACACCCATATTAAAGAATATGCAGTAATTATTAAATAAGGATTATGAATAAAAATTCCCATACTGATTTTATATTTTTTTTGCTTACACAGCCATGTTTTCGGGAACGTACCTTCTTACTCTCATTGAAAGTTCATTCGGGCTAAAAGGCTTGGTGATATAATCATCAGCCCCTAATTGAAAAGCTTCGAGCACTACGTTTTCCTGGCCCATTGCTGAAAGCACAATTATTTTTATACGTTTACCGCTTTTTCTTTTTACCTCCTCAATGATTTCCAAACCTGAAGCAAAAGGCATCATAATATCTGTGATGATAAGGTCTGGGTTTATTTCTTCAATTTTTTTTATGGCTTCCCTCCCATCGCTGCAAGTTGTAATTTCATGCCCATCTTTCTTTAACCTGAGCTCTATTGTTTTTAACATGATCAATTCATCTTCCGCTACTAATATTTTCATAGGATTTTATTTTATATTTTTAAGCTACTTTTATCAGTGTTTTTATTTTTCCCAAATGCTCTTTTAAAGGATTTTCCAATTGAAAAAATGAGTTTTTTGCGTTGCCAATTAAAAGAGATAACTCTTTTCTATTTTTAAGCATCGCAGTTTCTTCTATTTTTACTAAATCATCAAACAATTTATTGGCTTTCATAAGCCCCGTGCTGCTTTTTAATTTGTGCGCAGTTTTATATACATTATCAAATTCACCAGACTTTAATTGTTTCTCCATTTCTTTTAATTCAGTTGGCGTCATGCTCAAAAATATCTCAAGCATTTCTGATAAATATTCATTGTCGTCCATCTCTTCCAGCATGCTTAAATCAAATAGTTTACTATTTTCCGGCTCCTTTGCTTCTTCAATGATTTCATTTAATTCCTGGTGTTGTAAGAGATTGCTTATGCGTTCATAAAAAAGTGAAAATTCAAATGGCTTGGTGAGGTAATCATTCATCCCCATTTCTATGCATTTTGATTTTTCACCTTTTAAAGCAGATGCTGTCATTGCAATAATTGGAATAGAAATGTTCATCACATTTCTAATGTATTTTGTAGCAGCATACCCGTCCATTTCCGGCATTTGGAGGTCCATAATAATTATATCATAATCTCTTTTTTCTTTCAGGAAATTGATCGCTTCCAATCCATTGTTAGCAATATCTGCAATGGCACCTCCTTTTTGCAAAACATTTTCAATCACTTTTTGGTTCACTTTGTTGTCTTCCGCTACCAGGAATTTTTTACCTTCTAAAAAGCCATGGTAATCTTTTAATTTTTTGCCAATGGAAATTGATTGATGGTTTGATTTACTATAGCCGTAAGGAATTGAAAAATAAAAAGTAGTCCCTTTATTTATTTTACTATCAACAGAAATTTTTCCTTTTTGCATTTCAAGCAATTGTTTGGTTATTGACAAACCTAAACCTGAACCTCCGTATTTTCGCGAGGTTTCAACACTAGCCTGTGTAAAACTTTCAAATATTTCATTGATCATATCATTTTTGATCCCGATGCCCGTATCTGATATGGAAAAATCTAAAGTAATTCCAGAGTCATTTTTTTCCTGCAGGGCAATGTTAACATTTACACTTCCTTCATGTGTAAATTTTATAGCATTTCCGATAAGGTTTACCAGGATTTGATTAAGCCTGTAAGGATCGCCTTTTAAAGTTGAGGGAATACCTTCGCCAACATTTACTGAAAAAACAAGATTCTTTTCTTTTACCCGATGGCTGAAAACAGCTGTTATGTTTTCGATAACTTCTTTTAAATCAAAATCAATTTTTTCAATGGTTAATTTCCCCGCTTTTATTTTTGAAAAATCGAGAATATCATTAATAATAACGACCAGATTATCTGCAGACCTTTTTATCGTTTTTGCAAAATCATGTTGCTTTTCAGTTAAAGAGGTGTCAAGTAAAAGGTCTGTCATGCCCTGTATTCCATTCATTGGAGTCCTGATCTCATGGCTCATATTTGCGAGGAACTGTTCCTGAAGCCTCTTAGCATCTTCGGCTATTTTTTTTGCTTGTTTTAATTCTTTCAATTGATGGACCCTTTCAGAAATATCTGTGGCGATTCCGCTAATCCCATACACCTTATTTTGCGCATTAATAAGCGGGAATTTTGTTATTAATATGGTATGTTTTCCAACAGGTGTTTCGATAATTTCTTCAAGTTCTACAGGCTTGCAGGTTCTAATCACTTGCTCATCAGTTTCATTAAAAATTTTGGCCTGCTCAGGGTTAGTAAAATGAAAATCAGTTTTTCCGATAACTTCGCTTTCGGTTACATTCAAAACCTCTTTAAATTGTTTATTGATCAAAAGATATTTCCCCTCAAGGTCTTTTACATAAATAAGAGAAGTGGCATTATCAAGAATAGATTGTAACCTATCCTGGTTTTGAACCAACGCTACTTCATATTTTCTCACAACTTCTTCCATTTCCTTTTTTTCTGAAATATCTTTTATCAGGCACTGAAACCCGATTGGTATATCATTTTCATAAACAAGGATTGCAGTTTGTTCCACCCATTTTTTATCTCCAAATTTTGTCCGTATTGCAAATTCTAAAAAGGTTTCTTCTATATTTTTTTCTAGCTGCCTTTTATATTTATCCTGAGCCATTTCCAGAAATTCTATGTCAATAATATCAGAAAAATGCATTCCGACCAGATCGCTTAATGTGTAATCTGTCAACTGAAAAGCTTTTCCGGTAGCAAAAGTGATATATCCGTTTAAAGTGGTGGTATACATTACGACTCCAGCATTCTCGATAAGGTTGCGGTATTTTATTTCATTTACAACGAGGTCATTTTTGGCAATTTTACCTGATATCCTGTCTTTATCTATTTTGAATAAAAAAATTAAAATAATGATAAATGCTATAATGCCACCAGCTAAAGCGATAGGGTTATTTTCGCTTGCATTATTATTTTGGAAAATGAAAAGGATAAAAAACAGCAGCACAAGGAAACTAAATGACATTCCATAAAGAATATTATTTTGGAGGCTTGAAAATTTACGAAGGAGAAACCTTTTCATATTGGATACCAATCCTGCTTTTGAATTTTTTTAGAATATTGTACCTTAACTTAAACGTAAAAAGATAAAAAATATTTGATCGGAAAAGAGGTAAGTTAGGAGATGATTTCCGGTTAAAAATAACCCATTTTTTAAGGAATTAAAACAAGGCCAGCGGTTTTTTTGATAAGATAGTTTAAGAGGAAAAACTTCTTTTCAAAGCAGTGTTAGTATCTATAATTTATAAAATAAGAATTGAGGTAATTTGTTGGTTTACTGGTTAAGACAAACTTTTTTTTACTTTAAATGTAAAATGTTTTTGCGAGATGAAACTGAAGGCAACAATGATAACCGTAGCACATACTTTGGCAATCGTGGGGAAAAAATGGAGGTATTCAATCAGCAAATTCAGGATGAGGTAATTGAGGCAAAGGTTTACGCCAACTATAAGCATATAACGGAAAAATTGGGTATGGCCGCGTAAATAGGATGTATTAAAAACTATATATTTATTTAATAAAAACCCTGTTGGAAAAGAAACACAAAATGCCATTACCAAAGCAGCATTGTAAGGTTTGAGCACAATAAACCCAAGGCCAACAAGTTGTTTATTCAGAATAAAATTGAAACTTATGTAAAACAAGCAAATGTCTAAAAGCATATTGCTTCCGCCACAAACTGCATAGCGAAAAGTTTGCAGGGGCATTATCTTTTTAAAAGGAGGATAAAAAAAATCAATAAATGAAATGATTTTTTTCCGCATTTCCGAAAAAGTTATTATTTTTTTAATTACTAAAATTCCCGGCGGTTTTCCGGGAATTTATATAGTAAACCAACAATTTATCCGATTATTTAATTACATACCTTAAGCCAATTCCCAAAGCCAAATTGGATGCAGTATTAGGAGCCAACTTGAAAAAAGGATCAAGGGCTAAGCTTATATCAATTGGCGCATCGGTAAATTTATAATCTATTCCACCTGTTAAACGCAAATAAAAAGAGGTGCTATTATTGCTATTATCATTAATGCGTGGACCTGTTCCAAATCCAATCAATGCGCCACCGCCCACAAAATACTGCAAACCTTCTGCCCCTGAAATAGGCGCCTGGTATTCATATAATCCTTCTAAACCAATGCCACTATTAAAGAATAAAAGCGAACCTTCCAGGGCAGTATTTACACCGGTTGAGTGGCGCACGTTGACACCTCCAATGGAACCATTTCCAGTATAGAACTTTGCGCCCAGGGCTGTCTGATAGGTTTGTGCATTAGCGGCTGCTACAGCAACGCAAATAAAGGCGAATAATAAGATGGATACTTTTTTCATGAGCATGATTTTACTTTTTTAAATTTTTCCTTTGCAAAAATATTAATAATAAACCCCCGGCTACAAATTTTTATTTTTTGTATTCGAAATTTGTTTAAGGATGTAAGCTAAAGAATAGTAGCAATTAAAGATATAAATGAATGTTAACAATGTGTTTGGCACTTCAATAATTAATCATTGCCCGTTTCAGTGGAATCTTTAAGAATTACGAATATGGTTTAATTGTACAATTCTTCCTGTAAAACTTTTATTCTTTCATCTTCCAGGTATTCATCATAAGTGCAAAGGCGGTCAATAATCCCTTTAGGTGTAATTTCAATGATTCGGTTGGCAACGGTTTGTATAAACTGGTGATCGTGAGTAGTCATTAAAACAATTCCAGGAAAACTAATCATTCCATCATTAAAAGCAGTGATGCTTTCCAAATCAAGATGGTTCGTAGGTTCATCCATCATAACCAGATTAGGGTTTTGCAACATCATTTTACTGATCATACACCTTACTTTTTCACCGCCGCTGAGTACACTGGTTTTCTTTAGGATTTCATCGCCGCTGAAAAGCATTTTCCCTAAAAAGCCTCTTAAAAAATCTTCATCCACATCTGTGTAATGTTCAGGCACAAACTGGCGAAGCCAATCTAATAAAGAAAGGTTGTTTTCGAAATATTCAGAATTGTCATTAGGCAAATAAGCAGTGGTAATTGTAGTTCCCCATTCAAAATGCCCGTGATCTGGTTTCATTTTTTTATTAATAATCTCAAAGAAAGATGTTAATGCTACCGGATCGCGGCTAAGAAAAGCAATTTTTTGCCCTTTTACTATATCGAAACTAACATCCTTAAACAATACCTTTCCTTCGATTCTCTTTGATAATTTTTGAACATTCAGAATTTGATTTCCCGGGTCTCTTTCAGGTTTAAAAATAATACCGGGATATTTTCTGCTGCTTGGCGTGATGTCTTCAAACACCAGTTTATCCAATGCTTTCTTCCTGGAAGTAGCTTGTTTTGATTTGGAAGCATTTGCGCTAAACCGTGCAATAAACTCAAGGAGGTCTTTCTTTTTTTCTTCCTGTTTTTTATTCTTATCTGTTGCCTGGCGCGCGGCTAGCTGGCTGCTTTCGTACCAGAAAGTATAATTGCCTGTATAGATTTTTATTTTTTGTTTATCCACATCAGCCACGTGCGTACAAACTGCGTCTAAAAAGTGGCGGTCATGGCTTACTACCAAAACAATATTTTCATAATCGGCCAGAAAATTTTCTAACCACGAAATGGTACTTACGTCAAGGTTGTTGGTAGGTTCATCCAACAATAAAATATCAGGATTTCCAAAAAGCGCCTGCGCCAATAAAATCCTTACTTTGATATTTGCAGCCACATCTTTCATCTGCATTTGATGAACATCGTCAGGAACACCCAATTGATTTAATAAAGTAGCGGCATCGCTTTCTGCCGTGTATCCGCCCATTTCTCCAAATTCAGCTTCCAGGTGGCCGGCTTTCATTCCATCTTCTTCAGAGAAATCTTCCTTCATGTAAATGGCGTCTTTTTCCAACATCGTACTCCACATTTTTTTGTGGCCCATTAATACCGTATTTAAAACCGTCACCTCGTCAAACTCAAACTGGTCCTGGCGTAAAACAGCCATCCGTTCTCCGGGAGATATAGAAATAGAACCTTTATTGGGTTCAATTTCACCACTGATTATTTTTATAAGAGTAGATTTCCCGGCACCATTTGCCCCGATAATTCCGTAGCAATTTCCTTTGACAAAATTGAGGTTTACTTCATCAAACAAAACCCTTTTGCCATATGCCAGTGTTACATTATTTACACTTATCATTCCTCATTTTTTTTAGAGGCGCAAAAGTAAGAATTAATAAGGAGGCTTCCTTATTTGAGTAAATTTTTATAGAATGAATTAACAGGATTGAAGAATACAAAGTGCTAAAGGCGTAAAGCGAAATGTAAAGCCAAGATGCAGAAGGCACAATGATTGAACCACTAAAATAGAAATTCGAATTATTTGTTGCTTTACTGTACAGACTAAAATTTTAAAATCCAGCTAAATCATGAATATTATATATTTCGTCAAGTGCTAAAAAAGAAAGATTATTTCCATCAATAATTTCAAATTCTTTCTTCTCATCAGATGATAGGTTTAAGATGGAATTAAATTTATCAAGAGGAATAATAAAAGATGTTTCATTTGATAAAAAAAGTATCATTGCACTGTTGCCAATAAATTGTACATCTTTTATTTCAACTGCTTTTGTTATATCGTTCATTTTCTAATTGCTTTTACATTTTCTCCTTTATAAAATAAATCAAGCTGGCTCATTAAACTATTTTTGTGCTCTTTAATTAATATTTCAATCTCCCTTAATTCCTGATTACTAAAATCAGCCCTATTATTTTCATCAAGGCTAATATCAGGTTCAAGCCAAAACTTACAAGATCTTTTAAAGCCACGATAATTATAGGTTACGTGAATATGCTTTCGTGTTTCATAAATATCAACACTATAAATTAAGAATATATATTTAGAAATAATTAATAGTTTACCCATAATTGCTCTATAAAATTATAGAAAAATTCAGGTGAATCCATAAATAGTCTCTAAAAAATGAAAATAAAAAACTGAATTATTTGTTCGTTCACTGTCTTCAATAAATCCTACATCTGAAAATCTTACATCTAAAACCCTCTTTTCCCATCAAAATTTTCCAATTCTTTTGAAACAGCATTTAAAAAAGTTGAGCCCAAAGCACCGTCAATAATTCGGTGGTCGTAACTTAATGAAAGATACATCATGTGGCGGATTGCAATACTGTCGCCCTGTTCCGTTTCTATAACGACCGGGCGTTTTTTTATCGCGCCTACGGCGAGAATCGCAACCTGCGGCTGATTAATAATAGGCGTTCCCATGATGCTTCCAAAAGTCCCCACATTGGTTAATGTAAAAGTTCCGTTAGAAGTGTCGTCAGGGTTTAATTTATTATTCCTTGCTGCATTTGCAAGATTATTTACTTGTTTGGTAAGCCCTGTTAAATTTAACTGATCTGCATTTTTTATCACAGGAACAATTAAATTACCTGAAGGCATTGCGGTAGCCATTCCGATATTAATATCCTTTTTGATGATGATCCTGTCGCCGTCAACGCTGCTGTTGATTAGTGGGTATTTCTTGATGCATTTTATAATTGCTTCAATAAATAATGGAGTATAAGTAATTTTTTCTCCTTCCCTTTTTTCAAACTCTTTCTTGTTTTTTTCCCGCCATAAAACAAGATTGGTTACATCGCATTCTGAAAAGCTGGTAACATGAGCGCTCGTGCTCTGGCTGTCTATCATGTGCTTCGCTATCATTTTGCGCATTCTGTCCATTTCAATAATCTCAACATTCCCGGAATAAATTGTGGGAGAAAAATTCTGTTTTTGAGTGGTAGCAGGAACTTCATGAGTGCGTGAAGGTTGCGAAATTTGTTCTTCTTTTTGTTGAGGGGCTCTTCTTCTTTTTTCCAAATAAGCAATTATATCTTTTTTACTCACTCTCCCATCCTGGCCGGTCCCTTCCATATTTTCTAGCTCGCTCATGGAAATACCTTCGCTTGAAGCGATATTTAAAACCAAAGGCGAATAAAAACGAATTCCTGAGCCGCCATTATTGGTGGATATTTTTTCTTCAGGTTGATAAGGAACTTCTTCCATTACTTCCGCTTCCTCATGCTCGGTAGTTGAAAAATTTTGTTGTTCAGATCCGTTTCCTTCTGTATCAATTCTTGCGATTACTTTTCCAATTGGAACAACATCATTTTCATTATATAGAATTTCGGTTATCGTTCCTTCGGCAGTAGAAGGCACTTCGCTATCTACTTTGTCTGTGGCAATATCAAGTACAGTTTCATCCATCTCTACTTTGTCTCCGGGTTTTTTGTGCCATTTTAAAATCGTGGCTTCCATGATGCTTTCTCCCAGTTTAGGCATTATCAGTTCTACTGTGCTCATATTAATAATTTAGAATTAAATTGATAAAAAAGGGTGCTTCAAAAGTAAGAAAAAACGTTTTACTAATTAGCTAATCGGCAAATTAACGAATTAAATTATTTAGCCAGAATGGTATGCCCCATCTTGTCACGCTTTGTTTGCAGGTACTTTTCATTGTATTTATTTGGAAGAATTTCAATCGGGACTGTATCAACGATTTCAAGGCCATAGCCCAACAAACCCGCTCTCTTCTTAGGATTATTACTAATCAACCTCAGTTTTGAAATATTCAAATAACGCAAAATTTGTGCGCCTACTCCGTAATCCCTTTCGTCCATCGAAAAACCTAATTTCAGATTTGCTTCAACTGTATCCATTCCTTCTTCCTGAAGCTTGTAAGCTTTTAATTTATTGAGAAGCCCAATGCCGCGCCCTTCCTGGTTCATATACAATACCAAACCTTTTCCTTCATTTTGTACCATCTTCATTGCATTATGCAATTGATCGCCACAATCGCAACGGAGTGAACCTAAAATATCGCCAGTCATACAACTGGAATGAACCCTTACCAAAACAGGTTCATCTTTTTCCCAATCTCCTTTTTTAAGCGCCATGTGAACTTCGCCTGTATTCAATTGAGTGAAAGCAATCAATTCAAAATCGCCAAATTTTGTTGGCATTTTTACACGGACATCTTCTTTTATCAGCGTTTCTTTTTCTAACCGGTAAGCGATAAGGTCTTTTATAGAAATCAATTTCAAATGGTGTTTGTCTGCAATTTTACGAAGTTGAGGCAAGCGCGCCATCGTTCCATCTTCATTCATAATCTCTACTAAAACACCAGCTTCTCCATGGCCTGCAATCTTGACCAGGTCAATTGTTGCTTCGGTATGGCCTGCTCTTCTTAGCACGCCACCGTTTTTTGCACGCAAAGGAAAAATATGCCCTGGCCTTCCCAAATCTTCAGGTTGAGTTTTGGGGCTAATAATTGCCTGAATTGTTTTGGCACGGTCGTGAGCAGAAATACCGGTTGTACATCCATTGCCTAATAAATCTACACTTACCGTAAAAGGAGTTGCATGGAGCGCAGTGTTTTTATTGACCATTAAATCCAATTTCAATTCATCGCACCTTTTTTCGGAGATCGGCATACAAATCAATCCCCGTCCGTTTTTGCTCATGAAATTAATGATTTCAGGAGTTACGTTTTTGGCAGAAGTAATAAAATCCCCTTCATTCTCGCGGTCTTCATCATCCACAACGATAACGAGTTTTCCATTTTTTATATCTTCAATCGCATCTTCTATTTTATCCAACATATATTTTATTTAAAATGCAAAGGTAAAGGAATTGGGATTTGGGAATAAGGATTTAGGATTTCAGAAATTGGATTTAGGATATTACATCTGCCTATTGCCTTCTGCCTATTGCCTTCTGCCTATTTCTCATTTCCCCTATGGTATTTTATCAAACCTTCCATCGGTGACCTTAAAAAAATGCCAGGTTCTAAATCATAATTATAGCAAAGTTGTTTGACTACTTCTTTAAAACCATAGGCGATTCCGCCGGTGAAATGAATAGGTAATTTTGAACTTTCTTTATAACTAATAATATGAGTATAAAAAAAATCATTGATTCCATCTTCAATAATATTTTCAATCATATAATGGCCTCGGTTTTCAGCAAGGAAAATGGCAAATGAAGCCAGGTAACGGTTGGGCAAAGGTTTCTTATAAATTGATTCAAGAATTTCATTTTCTGTAGTTACAAACCTCGCATCAAAACGTGCACGGAGATCCGAATCAAAAATGTTGTATAGAAAATGCTGGACCACTTTTTTACCCAGATAAGCGCCGCTGCCTTCATCGCCTAAAATAAAACCTAAGCCAGGGCTGTTTTTTACAATTCTTTTTCCATTAAAATAGCAGGAATTTGACCCGGTTCCCAAAATGCAAGCAATCCCTTTCTGATTTCCACACAAAGCTTTGGCAGCGCCTGTCAGGTCATTATCAACTTTCACCAAGGCGGCAGGAAATAATTTACGGAAAACTTTTTCAAACATTTTTATATTCGCAGGATTCTTACAACCCGTTCCATAAAAAAATATTTCATCAACATTATCTTTTTTCAAAAATGGAAAAACTTCTTTTTCTATTATTTGTTTTGCCTGTTCTTCATTTACAAAATAAGGGCTCATTCCCTGTGTAGTAAACAAAGTTTTTTTGCTTTTTTTTAAAAGGCACCATTCCGTTTTTGTAGAACCACTATCTGCTATCAATTTTATGGAGGGTATCATTTTTTCATGTTTATTGAGGAAATTTGCAACTTCTTAAAAAAAATAAATTTAGAACAAAGTAAAATATGCGCAAGAAAAAATTACAGGTGTGGCTCCCCTTGTTACTTAGCCTGTGTGTGGTTGCCGGTATGTTTGTAGGTTACAGAATCAAAGGAAACATGCCTGACAGCGGTATTTTCTTTGTAGAAAAAGAAAAACCGGTAACACAGGTTCTCGATCTTATAAAAAGAAAATATGTTGACAATGAAAATATAGATTCTTTAGGAAATATTGCGATACAAACCATTCTTTCCAAATTGGACCCGCATTCTGTTTATTTACCAGCGCAGGAATTAAAATCGGTAAACGAAGACCTTGAAGGGCAGTTTTTTGGGATCGGCATAGAATTTAACATTATAAATGATACGGTAAACGTGGTAAATATTTTACCGAAAGGCCCTTCAGAAAATGCACATTTACAGATTGGTGACCAGATTATTAAAGTAGGAGATTCAACGGTTGCCGGAAATAATATTACCTCTGAAAGATTAAGGAAACTAATTGGTGGCGATGCCGGAGAAAAAGTTACGATTACCATTAATAGAAACGAAATTAAAAAATCGGTTGAAATTACACGCGGGCCGGTTCCTCTTTACAGCCTTGACGCGGCTTACATGATTGCTGATACCGTTGGTTATATCCGCCTAAATAAATTTTCTGAAACGACTTATAAAGAATTTATGGAATCGCTGCTGAAGTTGCAAAAGCAGGGAATGAAAGGCCTTATCCTTGACCTGAGAGATAATGGCGGCGGCATTCTTACAGAAGCAACAAATATTGCGGATGAATTTTTAAGCGGCAACAAATTAATCACTTATACTGAAGGAGCACATTCGCCCAAAATGGATTACAACTGCCAGAAAGATGGCGCTTTTGAAACAGGGAAGTTGATTGTTTTGGTAAATGAAGGAACTGCCTCTGCCAGTGAAATATTAACGGGAGCCCTGCAGGATTGGGAACGCGCTACAATCTTGGGCAGGCGTACTTTTGGAAAAGGGCTCGTACAGGAACAATACCAATTAAGCGATGGGTCCGGCTTAAGATTAACTGTGGCGAGATATTATACGCCACTCGGAAGAAGTATTCAAAAATCTTATAAAGATGGAATTGAAGCGTATGATCATGATTTGGTTAACAGGTTTAAAGATGGTGAAATGGTTTCTGCGGATTCAATAAAACACACCAATGAGAAAAAATTTACAACCGCATCCGGAAAAATTTTATACGGCGGCTGCGGTATTACTCCGGATGTGTTCGTGCCATTTGATACTTCTTTATTTACTAAAGATGTGATGAATATTATGGTAAACGGAATGCTTCCTCAATTCGTTTATAAGAATTATTTAAAAAATGAAAAGCAATTTAAGGAATATGCCAACCCAAAAGAATTCAATAAAAACTACGAGGTAAATGATGAAACACTGAAAGACTTAAAAGCGTATGCCCAACAGGATTCTGTAAATTTAGATATCAACAATCAATCTGAAAAATCACTTCTTGAAAGAGAGATAAAAATAATGACCGCGAGGGAAATATGGCGCACAGAAGGTTATTACGAAGTGAACAATCAATACGATTCTACTGTTATAAAAGCATTGCAATTGATGAAGCCCAGTCTAAAAGTTGCCTCTAGCAAATAAATTTAAATTTGTTTTTTTGAGAAAATGAAAAGCCAATAAATTCAGAAGTTACTCAATCTTCAGGCACGGGTAAAGCTAGGGCGGGAACGAAACTTAATTGTTATAATAGCAATTAAGATAAATACAAAAAGCTGCTATTTGTTGGTTTACTGTTACGAAATAATCAACCTAAATTTTTAGAAATTTAGGTACCAGGTTTTAAATCTTTATAAAAAAAAGGTTTCATAGAACCGTCCATTACTTTTAAGGAATTTAGGTTTCCCAGATATTTAGCGCGTTTGCATGGCCAATAATGTTATCGCTATTTTTTTCAATTGAAAAATTATTACCAGGTATCAGCTTACTTAAAATTAAGGGGGAGATTTGTAAATTCGTCTGACGAAACAGCATTGTTATATATCATAAGATTAGAAGTTCTTTAAAAAATCCAGTAAAGCATCGCCTCAGAAAGTTTTTAAAAAGACAGTAAAGCAACAATTACGCGCAATTCTTATTTTAAAATTTTCATTCAAAAAATGCATCCCTTCAGAATCAATAGCAGTTTATTTGACCTTAAAGGTTATGGTTTTATTAATGATATCTCCGCGGATGGTGATTCCTGTTACCGTTACCTTGTACGTTGCGGGAATATCACTGTTATAAAATGTGATTGTGTTATCTGGCTTATCCGTAAAATAATTCCCGTTCCAAAATAAAGTTGACCGGCCTTCTTTAAATGTTTCTGCGTTTACATCATTTTCCTGGTAGTTACCTATCGGGAACAATGCCGGCTTTGAAATACCAGTTGCATAATAATTTAGTATATTATTTCCGGGTGAAGACAAAACTTTTATATTGTTTAAAGTGTTCACTAGTATTACACCGTTCCCTCCTCTTATGCCGTAACGAGCTCCATCAGCCCCTTTCAGAATCTCAATAAAATCTATACTCTTGGGATCAAAACTATTTAAATAAGCTATATCCGGGCTGGTTTCCTGCATATCAGCAGAAGGAATAACAGTGGCACCATTTACTAAAATCAAGGGTTCGGAATTAGCGTCCGGCGTTTGCATTGCAGTTAAACCATTAATCACAAGGTATCCATTCAAAATATGAAGCCCTCCCACCCTTAATATGACATTCCCTATCGAACTATTTTCTTTTAAATCTTTTGAAGTAAGGATTACAGAACTTGAACTCACCCTTTTTGAGGCGTCATAATCCAGTGGCTTTTGGTCTTTTAAATTTACATTAGGCAACACATGTTTATCATCTGTATTTAAAGGATAATAAGTGTCAACGTATTTTCTAACTTTCCTGCTATCCAAAGTTGCTAACTCTTTCAGCGAAGCAGGCGTTTTTACTTTTGGATACACAATAGTATCAAGCACAATCTTACTGTTATCAGGGCGCCCTTTAAGATTGGTTACCTTTAAAGCAAACTGGGTGCTATCCATATAATTATCTAACGGAAAACTAAAGCGTCCATCATTACTCGTGGTAGCCGTGTGAAAAATTGAATTAGAAATTAATGTTACTATTTTATCGGCAACAGGCTCGACTTTTTCATTTATTACTTTCCCTTTCAAATAAAGCAGGCTGTCATTATCGGTTATTGGTACTTTTTCTATGCTTTTAGAAATTGTTTCATAATTACCTTTTCGCATAAGCATAATATAATCTTTCTCTTTATCTGTAAGGCATTCATCAGTGGCAAGAAAAATATTATCAATCGTTTTGTCAGAATAATCCTCCAAAATTACAGGGCATTCCTTTGACGGATCAGAGAATTTTGAATCTATAACTGAGATTGCAACCAACGAAGCAACTGGCTTTTGGCCTCCATCAGTCATAGATATATCCATGGTTACTTTTTCATGCTGTGCATATATTTCTTTATCAGTGGCCAGTTTAACATGTAAACTATTATCCTCCACATAAACACTCCTTTCACTCAGAAAATGAAAACCTTCATCAAATAAATAGAAGGTAACAATACCATCGGGCAATTTGTTTTCCGGAACGGCAACCTGGTATAATCCCCTTCCAATGCTTGCAAAAACCATATTGCCTTTTGAAATTGCGACGAGGTAACTAAGTGCATTTTTGGTATAGATTGAGTCGCCCAATAAAACTTGCACTGTATAGTTTGGCGATCCTTTTGTTACAGAAACTTGCCCACCAAAAAAATTAAATGGAGGCAACGGGTATGAAATATCTTTTCCATTCCAGTTAACAACAGCGCGGTATTCCCTGTGGCCGGAGGGTTGAAAATCAAATTTTGCAAGGCCATAATCATCAGTGGTAAAGCCTGACATCACTGTTTCGTAATTATCCCGTATTAAACCTTTAACTGCAACCGGGTTACCATTTAAATCAGCCGCGTGTACAGCAACTATTGAACTGGTTCCTGTAATGATATTTCCACCTTCAGGGTAAAACATTACTACAAGGCTATCTGATGCATTGGCTTTTTTGGGCTGGGTTTTAAAATTTGAATCGTCAGTACGATTGATCACATAAATCGGTTTTATACAAATATTTTCCGGGCCAGTTTTCAAAATTTCACGGGTATAACCGCGGAGCCAATAATTGCCGGAAGGTAAAGTTGGCGGCAGGGAAATTCTTGAATCAGTTTGTTTGTTAGCAGCATCTAATATCAATGTTTTTATAACATTGTCTTTATTATCTACCATGTCAACAAAAAGAAACTTGCTGCTATCATTTATTTTGTCTGTAATATCATTTATTAAAAATGCTTTAAACCATAGGCTTTCTCCATTGCTATAAACCGATTTATCTGTTGCCAGGTAAACATGCTGCTTCTCGTGGGTTCTTATAGAACTGACAAACCTGGCTGAAAATGTATCCAGTTTTTCCTGGGGAGTATTTTGTGCGAATGATGTTGCAGAAAACATCACGGCAATTGCGTAGAGAATGATTTTCATTGAAATTGAGTTATTTTTTGGTTGCTATAAATGTAAGACAATTTCTTAGATGTTTGTATAAGGAAAAGAAAATCATTTAACTAATAGATGCCCCTCAACACTTGTAACCAATTTTGGGGATGTTTGTGCAATTGAATTCAGCGCTATAAAGCTGAAAAAAACTGCAATAATGGTTTGTCGCATAATTAAAATTTTAAGATGTAGAATCAATCAGGGATACAGAAGAAAAATAAGAATCGGGCAAATTTGTTGGTTTACTATAAATTCATTCATTTTCGTACAACCATTGCCGTTACACGTTACTTCACTTCCCAATCATCTGTACGGAAAGGAGACGCAGGCAAGCCCGCTTTATTAAAAAGATTAGGAATGGCAGTATTGGTAAATCCCATCCGCACTGCCGTTGGGTGTTTCACTTCTGGGCTGGAAACAATTACCATACTGTCTTCAATAGTTGCTTTTGCCGGTACAAAATGATGATCATCGCCTGCTACCATAAAATCAGTTAATTCATTTCCTTTTTTCAGCAAACCATCTTTTGCAAAATCAAAATGAATAATGGCTTTGTTTCCTTTCACTTCCATATCCCGGTAAAGTGGCCCTGAATATTGAATATTTTCTTTGCCGTAGGTGTTGGCAAGCGCCCATGCCGCCAAACGTTTCCCAACATTAATTTTATCTATCGGATGAATGTTATTGGTATCTCCGGTAATATCGGTAATTACTACCATTCCCGTTTTTGGTACGCTGCGGTAAGTTTGTAATTGTTGTTCCCTCACCAGCGCGCCTTTGTCTCCTGCTCCATAACTATAAGGCGCTATTTGTACAAAATAAAACGGAAAATCTTCTTTCCATAATTCACGCCACGAATGGATCATCGCGCTGAAAGTTTCTTCGTAAGTATCAGGGTTGGTAGTATTTGCTTCTCCCTGGTACCATATCGCCCCTTTGATTGGAAAGCCTGTAATGGGCGCTATCATTGCATTAAAAGTAACTGCCGGGCGTATCGGGCACCACGGAACCGGCGTTAGCACCGCAGCCGAAACAGCCAACTTTTCACTATTGTTAAACACTTCTATCGGCGTCCACGATTGCACCGGCGTACCGCCCCAGCAGGACTCTATCAATCCCAAAGGCTGGTGAATATTTTCATTGATAGTTCTTCCAAAAAAATAACCGGCAGCGCTAAATGAATGCATTGATTGAGGTGTGCACACTTCCCATTTTCCCCTAACTTCCTGTTGAGGATAAGGAGCAGATAATTTTTGAATGTGAAAAAAACGTAGCTCAGGATGTTTGGCGTTTGCCACTTCATCTTTGTAATAATCTTTATGCCAGTCGGTGCTGAATTCCATATTCGATTGGCCGGTGCATATCCAAATATCTCCAATCAAAACATTTTGAATGGTAATGGTACTGTCGCCTATAACCGTTATCTGGTAAGGGCCACCGGCTTTTGGCGTTTGTAAATCGATTGTCCAAATGGCATCTGATAATGTAGAAGTTTTCAAGGTATCACCGTTCCAACTCGTTACCACACTTATCTTTTGGTTAGGATCAGACCAGCCATGAAAATGAATGGTTGTTTGTTGCTGCAAAACCATATTATCAGAAAAGATATCAGGGATTCTTAAGTATGCATTCGCAGAAAAATAAAAAAAGCAAAGAAAGAATGTTATCAGAGAAAGGAATATTTTTTTCATCAGAAGAATATTTTTATGATTCCCGAAAGTAAGAAATTGGAAGGAAGATTTTGCAATATTCTCTTTACGGTTATTTACAGTAAACCGATTAATAATGTGAATTCTTATTTTGGAGTATTGACCTGGAGAGATAAGGAATATGGTGAAAATTTAATAACGTTTTCAATTGGAGAATACCAGGCAATTCACTTATCTTTATTAATAAAAAAAGAGTGGCTATGTTAATAGAAAGAACATCCAGTGAAGTTATTATTCGCTTGCCAGCTTCGGTTGACACTACAGGACTGCAAAGGCTTGTTGACTACCTGACTTATAAAGAAGTGACTGCTAATTCAAAGGCTACTCAGGAGCAGGTTGACAAACTGGCAAGAGATATAAAAAAAGGCTGGTGGAAAAAGAATCGCAAACGTTTTATTAAATGAAAAAAATAATTGTTGATACCAACATTATTTTCTCTTGCCTGCTTAATTCCCAAGGGACAATTGGTGACCTGATTTTTAATTCAGAATACATCTTTGAGTTTTACAGTAATCAATATATGCGGTTCGAAATTCGTAAACATTGGAATAAACTTATAAAGATTTCTAATCTGACCGATCTTGAACTGGAGACTGCTTATCACAAAATGCTAACGAAGCTCACATTTATCAATGAAGAACTGATACCACAAAGTAATTGGGAAAAAGCAGAAACGTTGGTTAATGATATTGATTTAGACGATTTAGACTTTGTAGCTCTAACAAAGTATTTGAAAGGAAGCCTATGGACCGGAGACAAACCGCTTTATGACGGATTAAAAGCAAAACGTTTCCGGATGGTTTACAACACACAAAATTTAATAAAACTTCGCAATCGTTTAGCAAAATAAACAACGGTGTGCAACAACTGATTCAGACAAAAACCACATGTATCAGGATTTGCAGGAGAAAGAATGCCATTGACCCGGAGTTCAGCCAGCGTCGCCATCCATTGAAAAATTAACTTACCCTTAAATTTCAAAAAAGTACTTTCATATTGTAAATTCTTGCTTGATTTTATTCCATATCATGATAAAATATTTACTCTTATTTTTTGTTTTTAATTCTTTACAAAAAAATATAAAAGCCCAAAGTGTACCTTCTGCCTTTACACTTGAAGGAAAAATAAATGCTCCGGAAGGAAACATAAGGTTGATTCCAATGGGTTCAGGTTTCTATCCACCGGGCTTTAATAGTGATCATGAGACAAAAGTAGTTAAGGGGAATTTTATTTTTAAAGATTCTATTTATTACCCTTATCCATTCATGATATTATATGAAAACAATGTTGATAAAAGAGGATATTTATCCGGCATCTTTTTTATAGATCCCGGACTACAACATATTTTTTGCAATAAAGATTCGATGCATAAAACCCCGGATTTAGAAAATAACACCATGCAGGAATTCCTAGGATCTTACCATGACTCAATCCACTCACCATTGAACAATTATGTGAGGGCGCCAAAAGACAGTGTTTTATTCCAATATACTAATGCTCATCCGAATTCCTTTGTAGCGCTATGGGAATTAATTTTCGCAACTTCTGAGAGATATGCACCAATTTTCGATTCTATTTATACTCAATTTTCTCCATCTTTAAAAAGCACCTACGCGTGGACTATTTTGGGAAAAAGGTTAACAGTTGTTCGAACAATCAGTATCGGAAAAATATTTCCTCGTTTACTATTAAGAGATATAAAAGATTTAAATGAATTAAAGCCGATTACAGGATTTAAGAAATATACATTAATTGATTTTTGGTTTGCGCATTGCGGCGCTTGCATAAGTGAATTCCCTGAATTGAAAACGATCTATTCATCGTATAGCGAGAAAGGATTTAATATAGTTGGAATATCTATTGATAAAAAAGAAATGGTCAATGACTGGGAAAATGTAATAAAAGAACAATCTCTTCCGTGGACACAATATTTGGATATGAACGATAAAGAAACTGAGAATTTGGGTATTAATGCTTTCCCAACAAATTTCTTACTTGATGAGAATGGAAAAATTATTCAAAGAGACATTGAACCCGATCAATTAAAAACTTTTCTTGCAAAGAATCTGAAATAATCATTGAAAATAGAAATCCGGATTATTTGTTTGTTTACTACAATTGAGCCAGCCGTTTGAATAAAAGTGAAAATAAATACTTCTTATCAACCCAAAACGATAAAATACAACCAAATGAATAAATTTATCCTTCTTGCTGCTTTCTTAATAGCTTTTACAACTTCCCACGCCCAAAATCCTGAACAGATTTTAAAAACATCCTACTCTAAATGCCTTTCAATTAATAATGGATATTATGATTTGCACATGAGAATGAAATTTATGGATTTAAAAGATACTAGCTGGGATGGGGAAGAGAAATTCTTTTTCAATAAGCTAAAAAATGATTCTGTTTATTCTATAGCTTTTAATTGTGAGTTATTTTCAGATGGGCACTATATCCGCAATAAACTTTATACAGGAAATGAGTTTGTAACTTTTTCTAAAACTGACAGCACCGCTGCAATAATGCTTAAAAGCAAATGGATTAACAAGCTAATGGACCTTAGCCATAATGATAAAATAAGTTTTTTTAACCCATTCATAAGAAAGGATTGCTATCCCCTTCCACAAGCTTCTGACTATACTGATGGAAAACATTTTTTCAGTTTCATAGGTAAAGAAGTTGTGCATGATACGAATTGCCTACATGTTCAAATGATTGACTATCCAAAGTTCGATAGTTCAGAAATAGGCCATACAATAAAGGAGAAAACTGATTATTGGATCAATAGTAAAGATATGCTTCCGGTAAAATACGCAATTCAAAGTACCATTCTGCAATATGGAGATACTTTATCCGAATACATTTCTTTAACCTTAAAAGAATACCATCTAAACAATGTAAAGAATTTAGCGCAATTGCAATTGTCTGCTATTCCTTCTTATTGCAGGCTTAGCGATTATACAGAAACTAAAAGAATAGAACTGTTACTAAAAGGCACTTCAGTTCCTGCATGGGCTTCAATCTCCCCGGAAGGGAAACCCGTTTCTTTATCAGATTATACAGGGAAGTTTGTTTTGATAGATTTTTTTTATAAGTCTTGCTACCCTTGCATGCAAGCAATCCCAGCGCTTGAATCATTTCATCAGAAATATAAAAACCAGGGCTTGCAGGTAATAGGTATTGACCCTGTAGATAGCCTGAACGAAGACACTAAACATTTTATCTCAAAAGCAGGAATTACTTACCCGGTAGTCATAGACGAAAAAGGCGAGATACCTAAAAAATATGACGTTTCAGAATATCCTACCTTTTATTTAATAGGCAAGGATGGAAAAGTATTATTTGCGGCTGCAGGATTTGATAAATCAGTAGAGGGGAAGCTCGAAGAACTTATTAAAAGTAATTTATAAAGCACAGTTTTTTTAGCCTTCGGTAGGTGTTATTTTGCAATATTCTCCTTGCAATTATTTGTAGTAAACCCACAAATAATCCAAATTCTTATCTTAGATTGGTAGGATTTTAACCCACACTAATTCCAGAATTTTTTTTCCTTAGCTTCAATCTTCTTTAATCCATTGTAAGTAATTCTGAACAGGGCAACAATAATCTCTAAAATTTAAATCAATGAATAACAGACGCGATTTTCTAAAAGCCTCAGGCGCCTTAGCCCTTGGCAGTATTCTTTTGCCAGAACTTGCAAAAGCAACAGGCCGCAAAACTGTAAATGATGTGGGGCTGCAATTATACACGGTGCGAAAAGAGATGATTGAAGACAATGTTGGAACCTTGAAAAAAATTGCCAGCCTCGGTTACAAAGAAATAGAATCAGCAGCAAGCCAAAAAGGTTCTTACTATGGCTTTCAACCTGCAGAGATGAAAAAAATATGTTCTGATCTTGGAATGACTTTAAGAAGTGGCCACGTAAGCTATAACAAAAATTGGCAAAAAACAGTTGATGATGCAGCTGAATCCGGACAGGAATATTTAATTGTATCGGTGATGCCTACACGCGGGCAAACAGTTGATAATTATAAAAGCGTAGCTGAAGTTTTTAACACAGCTGCTGAAGTTGCCAAAAAATCCAACATTACTTTTGGTTATCACAACCACGATTCAGAATTTGATAAAGACAATGGACAGGTATTGTATGATGTGTTGCTTGAAAATACAGATCCGCTCCTGGTGAAAATGGAAATGGATATTGGGTGGGTAATTGTAACAGGGAATGATCCGATAAGTTACTTTGCAAAATATCCGGGCAGATTTCCCTTATGGCATTTGAAAGATATGAACCTGAAAGAAAAACACAGTGTAGAATTTGGTAAAGGTAGCCTGGATGTGAAAAAGATGTTTGAAAATAAAAAGAAAGCTGGCATGAAATATTTCTTTGTAGAGCAGGAAGAGTATGTTGGTACTGCATTTGAATGCCTCAAGGCCAATATGGATTATTTACAAAAATTAAAATATTGAAAATAAATTGCTTTACTGCCTCAAAAAAAAGTAATAAAATTTATTGGTGAAGTGCAGAAATAAATATTTTGAATTACCTTCCAACATTAAAAAAAAATTCCAATGGACAGGCGATCAAGCATTAAAACTTTATTAATCATTTCTGCAGGAACTGCTATTCTCCCTTCGTGTTTGCAGGAAGAAAAGAAACCATCAGTCTCCGTAAAAAATTTTAAAATAAGTGGAAACGATGAAGATATTATTTCAGCAGTAAGCGATACGATTATTCCCCAGGGCAAAACACCCGGTGCCAAAGACGTAGGCGCTTACCAGTATGCATTAATGATGATGGACGACTGTTATTCACCGGAAAACCAGCAAAAATTTACAAAAGGTTTAAAAGATTTCCAGGATTTTTCTAAAAAAACAATCAACAAATCTTTTTCAAAAGCAACACCGGCAGAAAGAAATGAAGTTTTAAATGCTATTGAAAGTAAAAAAAATATTCCTGAGAATGTTGCCTTCTTTTATGGTACCATGAAAAGGTTAACACTCGACGCATTTACACAATCAAAATATTACCTAACAAAAGTACAGGTGTACGAACTGGTTCCCGGAAAATTCTACGGATGTGTACCGGTTAAAAAAGCAAGCTGATAAAATATGGGAGATTCTAAAAAAACACGCACTTTCGATGCCATCGTTATCGGCTCAGGCATGAGCGGCGGATGGGCTGCAAAAGAATTTTGCGAAAAAGGATTAAAAACACTTGTACTCGAAAGAGGAAGGGATGTAGTGCAACCAAAAGATTTTACAACCACTAATATGATGCCGTGGGAATTTAAACACCGTGGTGAAATTCCTTATGATATTCAGAAAGCGAATCCCGTGGTCAGCCGTTGTTATGCTTTCAGGGAAGACGCGCAGCAATTTTTTGTAAAAGATACTGAACACCCTTACATCCAGGATAAGCCATTTGATTGGATAAGAGGCTACCAGGTTGGTGGCAAATCAATCATGTGGGCACGCCAAACCCAGCGCTGGAGCGATTTTGATTTTGAAGGCCCTGCAAGGGATGGCTACGCCGTTGATTGGCCCATTCGTTATAATGACATCGCACCCTGGTACAGTTATGTTGAAAAGTTTGCAGGAATTTCAGGAAACAAAGATGGGCTTCCCAATCTTCCTGATGGAGAATTTTTACCTCCGCTTGAACTAACCTGTGTAGAAAATTATTTTAAAGATTTTGTAGCCAAAAATTACAAAGACAGGAATGTAATCTATGGCCGCTGCGCTCACTTGACCCAGCCAAAACAAATTCATTTAGACCAGGGAAGGTCTCAATGCCAGAACAGGAGCCTTTGCCAGCGTGGTTGCCCATTCGGAGGCTATTTTAATGCTAACTCCACTACTATTCCATGGGCAGAAAAAACCGGCAATATGACGCTTCGCCCTTTTTCGGTAGTTCATTCAATTATCTATGATGATGAAAAGGGAAAAGCAGTTGGAGTGCATGTTATTGATGCGAATACAAAAGAGTCGGTCGAATATTATGCACCCGTTATTTTTGTAAACGCCGGAGCCTACAACAGCAACCTGCTTTTATTAAATTCAAAATCAAAACGCTTTCCGAATGGCCTTGGAAACGATAACGGCATCCTGGGAAAGTATGCGGCTTTTCATAATTACAGGGCTAGTATCCGTGCTAAATATGATGGTTTCCAGGATACAAAATCTGAAGGGGGAAGAAGGCCTACAAGCGCCTACATGCCTCGTTTCAGAAACTTATACAAACAGGAAACAGACTTTTTGCGTGGCTATGCCCTCACTTTTTATTCCGACAGATGGAACTACAACGACAACAGCGGTTTTGGCGAACATCTCAAAAATAACTTGCTGAAAGAACCCACCTTAGGCCCTTGGGGAGTAGGCTCCGGAATGATGGGAGAAACCATTCCGAAAGAAACCAATTTCCTCAGTTTGGATACAGAAAAGAAAGATGACTGGGGCGTGCCATTGCTTAAAATAAATATTTCTTATGATGACAATGATGAGAAAATGATCAAAGATTTTTTTGAGCAGATGACTGAAATGTACACCAAAGCAGGCTTTACTGATATTCAAACCAATGATTCGAAACAGGCTCCCGGGCTGGATATACACCACATGGGTGGCGTAAGAATGGGGAAAGACCCTAAAACATCATTACTTAATAAATGGCACCAGTTTCACAATTGCCCTAATGTATTTGTAACCGATGGTGCCTGTATGACTTCTACTTCCACTCAAAATCCTTCTTTAACCTTTATGGCAATGACAGCGAGAGCAGCTAACTATGCAGTGGAACAACTGAAGAAACGGGAAATTTAAATTTTTTTTCGTTTACACATACTGGTTATACAGGCTTTAATTTAATTTGGGAACATGGAAAAGATAGGTTTAAAAATGTATCCCCTCTCCCACTTTTACAAAATGAAAATCAATGATTTTTATTTGTTTACTGTTTCCTCATTATACCTGGCAACCGTGTGAAAGTATGCCTGCGTTATTTTACTTTCTTTGGATTTGAAACAAAATTTAAGAAAGAATCAAAATGATGTTTGTATTTTCTTTTATCCAGCTTGTAATAAAAGGCGCCTCTTTTTGAACTTTCTTTTTCTTTATTGTTTTGTTTTAGCAATAAGCCAGTTGAAAGCACTTTACGGCTAAAGTTTCTTTTGTCCATCAATGAATCATAAACGCCTTCATATAAATTTTGCAATTGAGGAAGGGTAAATTTCTCAGGGAGCAATTCAAATAATACCGGATGAAAAGCGGCTTTATACCTAAGCTTTTCTTTGGCCATTTCAATCATTTGCATATGGTCAAAAATTAAAGATGGGATTTTTTTTAAAGGGACCCACTCAGGTTCGTATTCAGGGCTTATTTGTGTTTCATATTTATGAATATCTATCAAACTAAAATACGCAATGGATGCTGTCCTTTCCAACGGGTCGCGAAGCGGGTCACCAAAAGCATATAATTGTTCAAGGTATACTTTGTCTAAACCGGTCAATTCTTTTAATACTCTTTGGGCAGCTTTTTCAAAGCTTTCATCCGGCTGAACAAACCCGCCCATCAGGCTCCAGCGGCCTTTTTCAGGATCAAAGCCTCTTTTTATTAATAGTAATTTCACCTCATGGCCATCAAAACCAAAGATGATACAATCAACCGCGACAAGCATCCTGTTTTGGCGGTTATACCGTTTTAGCTGCATAAATAAAATTTAGCAAAACTAATGATTCATGCCGTAAAATTTAAAATTGTCATTTATACAATTATTCCTTTAAAAAAATTATATTGCATTTTGATAAAAACAATTCAGGGATTTATTTTTTATCAAAATAAAAATAAAAATCCCCTTCAATTAATTTGCAAGATTGCTTCACCAATATTAAAAGAAAATTCGAAAAACAAATTCAATCACAAAAACTATTTACAATGAAAAAAACAATATTTCTTCCTTTGCTGTTTTCATTTTTATTTGCCGCTTCGCAAAATACAATTGTGATACACGCCGATCAGGGAAAAACAATTATCAACAAAAATATTTATGGAAATTTTGCTGAGCATCTTGGACACGGTATCTATGGAGGTTTTTATGTAGGCGATTCCAGCACCATTCCTAATACTGATGGAGTAAGAAATGATGTAATTGCCGCTTTACGTAAAATGAAACTACCTATGTTGCGCTGGCCCGGCGGTTGCTTTGCCGATACCTATCATTGGAAAGATGGCGTTGGCCCTATAGATAAAAGGCCTACCATGGTAAATACAAACTGGGGCGGTGTTACAGAAGACAATAGTTTTGGCACGCATAATTTTTTAAACCTGTGTGAAGAACTGGGCGCTGAGCCTTACATCTCAGGAAATGTTGGAAGCGGCACCGTACAGGAATTATCCGAGTGGCTGGAATATGTAAATTTTGATGGTAAAAGCCCGATGAGTGATTGGCGCAGAAAAAACGGAAGGGACAAACCCTGGCGTGTACAATATTGGGGGTTAGGAAACGAAGCCTGGGGCTGTGGCGGAAATATGACGGCAGAATATTATGCCAATGTTTTCAGAAGGTATGCAACATTTATGACCAACTGGGTTAAAGGCGGCCACTTATTCCGAATTGCTTCCGGTGCCAGCGATGCAGATTATCATTGGACAGAAGTGATGATGCGCGACATACCGCATAATCTGCTGGATGGAATAGGGCTTCATCATTATTCTATAATTGACTGGAGCCATAAAAGTTCCGCCGTTGATTTTACAGAGAAAGAATATTTTCAGACCATGAAATCTGCTTTGGAAATTAAGGAACTGATTAACAAACATGAAGCCATCATGGATAAATATGACCCGCAGAAAAAAGTGGCGCTGGCAGTAGATGAATGGGGCGGATGGTATGATGTGGAACCCGGCACCAATCCAGGCTTTTTATATCAGCAAAATACGATGCGCGACGCGATGATTGCAGGCGCTACGCTCAATATTTTTAATAATCATGCCGACAGAGTACGCATGGCTAATCTTGCTCAAACCATTAATGTGTTGCAGGCTGTGATTTTAACGAACAAAGAAAAAATTATTCTCACGCCTACATACCATGTAATGGAAATGTATAACGTGCACCAGAATGCGGCATTATTGCCATTGCAGCTTCTTACCGATGATTACAAATTGGGTGATGAAGAACTTCCTTCTTTAACAGCATCTGCGTCCAAAGATTCTGCAGGGGTTGTTCATATTTCTATTACTAACATCAATGCACACACGCAGGAAGGGGTTACGATCAATGTGGATGGAATGAATTGTAAAAATGTAACGGGAAGAATTTTAAGTTCAGCAAAATTGCAGGATGATAATACTTTTGAGAACCCGGATAAAATTGAGCCTAAAACATTTACAGGAGCCACTCTAAAAGATAATGTAATCAGCCTGAAGGTGCCTGCTTTTTCAGTAGTTGTGCTAACAGTGAAGCAATAAACCAATGCAGAATTTAATTTTATTTAAACCAAGTTTTTTATTCTAATTACCTACAAAAAAATAATCATCATCAAATAAAAATCAATCATTATGAAATTTGTAAAGTTCATGCTTGCGGCAAGCGCCCTTGCTACTTTAACGGTTGCCTGTAATAACACTTCCGAAAATAAAAATGCCCCGGAAATAAAAGCGGGTACCACTAAGACCGATTGGGGAACAGTAGATGGAAAAAGCGTGTATTTATATACGTTAGTAAATGATAAGGGCGATACGGTTACGATTACAAATTATGGAGGAACGGTTACTTCATTTGTAACCCCGGATAAAAATGGAAAATATTCAAGCGTCATCATTGGCTTCGATAGCCTTGCGCCTTATCTTCAGCACCCGCCTTACTTTGGTGCGTTGATTGGCCGTTATGGAAACAGGATTGGCGATGCAAAATTTTCATTGGATGGAACGGTTTACCACCTGGCCGCCAATGACGGAAAGAACACATTGCATGGCGGCATCAAAGGATTTGATAAAGTAGTTTGGGATGCAACCATCCCGAATGATACGGTTCCGTCGCTCACTTTAAAATACCTGAGCAAAGATGGAGAAGAAGGTTTTCCGGGAAATTTAAACGTTACGGTTACTTATACATTAACCAATGATGACGGGTTAAAAATTGAGTATGATGCGGAGACAGATAAAGCAACACCTGTAAATTTAACCAACCACAGTTATTTTAATTTATCCGGGGATGTAAGCAATTCTATTCTTGGCGAAACCTTAATGATAGATGCAGACAGCATCACACCGGTTGACACCACTTTAATTCCTACGGGCGAAATCACAGCAGTTAAAGGAACAGCTTTTGATTTTACTTCACCCAAAAAAATCGGGAAAGATTTTGCAGATGTGAAAGGCGGCTACGACCATAATTTTGTTTTAAACAGAAAAGACAGTTCTCTGGAAAAAGTGGCTTCACTATCTGATTCCATCAGTGGCAGAACGATGGATGTTTATACCACACAACCAGGGCTACAATTTTATACCGGCAACTTCTTAGACGGCACTTTTAAAAACCGGGGCAACCAACCAATAACACTTCATTCTGCTCTTGCCATGGAAACCCAACATTTTCCTGACTCTCCCAACAAACCCAATTTCCCATCGACCACATTGAAACCGGGAGAAAAATACCATGAGGTGACCGTTTATAAAGTAAGCGTAAAATAAGAACCAAAAAATAAGTTAGATAAATAATAAGGCCGCTAAAAAGCGGCCTTATTATTTTAAAACCCTGAATAAAAATATTATCCCTAAAAATGCCAGGAACTCGCAAAACAAAAATCTGAACTATTTGTTGCTTTACTGTTATTAATCCAAATGAAACAGGTAAATCAATTGTAAAAGAAATAGTAATTGTAAAATATTATCTCCTATTTAATTTTTTTTTGAAATTAAAGAAGTTGTTGAATAACTTACAGTAAAATAAACAATACCCCAGGCAATTTATTTACCTTACTTCAAAAAAAATTATGAAAGCCCGTAAAATATTCACTTACATAATAATCATCCTTATAGTTGGTTTTGGAATATTTTTCTATTCTCATTTTTACTGGGAATTTGGAAGCGGCACTAAAGCCGGAACATTAAATACGTTTATGCGTAAGGGTTATATGTTTAAAACTTATGAAGGAAAAATAATTCAAAGTGGCTTTAAGGCAAACGTTCAAAGCAATGAATTTAACTTCAGCGTTACAAAAGATAATGTTGCCCAAACTTTATTGAACAATGCCGGAAGGGAAGTTGAGGTTCATTACATAGAATATTTCGGTGCGCTGCCGTGGCGCGGAATGGAAAGGTATATTGTTGATAGTGTGTACCAGGTAAGAGGCTCCGATAACAACAATGGTATTACTCCAAAATAAAAAGTTTTTTGATGTTTGTAATTCTGTAGCGATTACATCTATGGCGAACAAAGAAATACAGTAAACCAACAAATACCCTTCATTTTTATTTTTAAAACCTACTCAAATTCAACTGCTACAAAAACGGCCTTCTGTTTTATGTATCTTTAGTTCTTCATCCTATAATAGAACTTCCTGCGCTTAAAAAAGAAAATATGAATAGTATAAAAATAATAGGTGGGGCACTGGTATCAGGTGCGCTGCTGTTGAGCGGAAATATAATATTGGCCCAGTCAACCAATACAAAACAACCAGCTCACGAACGAATGGAACCGCCGACTCGCAGCCCGAATACTCCCGGTTATGTTGTTGCCATAGAATTACCAGATGGTGCCGTTCCTTCGCCAGGCCTGAATGGAAATTTTATCATCGCACCTACTCATAACCCCGTGCCAGAAACGGCAGAACAGCAAAACGTGCCTCAGGGAACCGTGTATCAATTTACCATGGATTCCAAAGACAGCAAAATTTATCCCGGCATTGCGCGTGAGCTCGGTACGTTCGGCACGGTTGATTCTGCAAACCCGGCGAAGCTAATTGTAACCACCAGCCACCCGGCTCCATACACGCGCCATGTTGAGGTGTATGTTCCAAAACAATACATTCCCGGCACGCCCGCGCCTTTCATTGTTGGCGCCGACGGCCCTGACCATTTGTTGTTCACTACATTGAATAACCTTATTGCCGAAGGCAAAGTGCCGGTGATGATTGCCATATCTATTAGTAACGGAAGCGGCGATGCGCAGGGAAGCGAACGCGGCCTGGAATACGATGCCATGACCGGCGCGTATGCTGAGTTTGTTGAGAAGGAAGTGTTGCCGTTGGTGGAAAGCAAATGCAATGTGAAACTAACGAACGACCCTGAAGGCCGCGCTACGATGGGCGGCAGCTCGGGCGGATCGTGCGCGTTGATAATGGCATGGTACCACCCGGAATGGTACCACCGTGTGCTTACTTATTCGGGTACTTACATAAACCAGCAATGGCCTTATAACCCTGAAACACCGCATGGCGCCTGGGAATTTCACGAACACCTTATTCCGAAGAATGCCGTAAAGCCAATACGCATATGGATGGAAGTGGGCGACCGCGACCTTTATAATCCTAACGTGATGCGCGACAACATGCATGATTGGGTAGTGGCCAATGAGAACATGGCAAAGGTACTTGCCGCAAAGGGCTACAATTACCAGTTTATTTTTGCCCGCAATGCCGGGCATGTGGATTATAAAGTGAAACAACAAACATTGCCTGAAGCGCTGGAATGGCTGTGGAAGGGATATGAGGCGGGGAGAGAATAGAAAACAGTTTTTTAAACAGTTCGAGCCATGCTCGCGGAACTATGATTGTTATGGATCGGCGTTATTCGTCCGCTGGAATTGAAGCCTTATAGCGAAAAAAAAGTTGAGAATATATTCACCGCCCCGATATATTACCCGGTCGCCGATTATTGTACGTTCGTTTTATTCTCAAACGAGCTGTAAGTATTGTTTTTCAATGGTAACATTAAAGTGAATGTCAGCTTTTAGTGCTTTGAAAACTTTTAATACTGTGTCAATTGTTGCACTGTTTGCACTGCTTTCTAATTTAGAAATTTGTGCCTTTTGTACACCTACCAATTTGCCCAATTGTTCCTGTGTCAATTTACGTTCTTGCCTTGCGGTTTTAATCATTCGCCCTAAAACATCCATACGAAGTTCGTATTCATACTGGTCTCTGTCTTTTGTGCCTTTCTTACCGATGTATTTATCTTTCATTTCGGAAAGTGAGTATGATTTCATTGCTGTCTTTGTCATAATGTTATTTTTTAAGTTTGCTTTCAAAATATTTTTTTCTGATGTTAATTGCTCTTTCAATCTCGTTTGCAGGCACTTTGTCAACCTTTTTAATGAAGCCGTGTGTAGCAAAAACTAAAGTTTCGGTTTCGTTGTCTTTGTCCCAAAATGCAAGTAGCCTGATTTGTACGCCACCGAATTTTGTTCTAAATTCCCAAATGTCTTTTTGAAGTTTTTTGAAAAGTTTCGGGTCATTACTTTGTTCAGCAAGGTCAATGTTATAAAATACTTTCCTTGCCGCTTTAGGATTAAGCCCTGCTATGAATTTGTCCGCATCATGTAAAAACCGTGTCTGAAAGTTTTGCACTTAAAATCATTTTCACAAAGATAACGTGTAGTTTCCATAATTAGAAACTATATTTTATCCGTCAAAGTATTAGAGAAGTTTAAAAAGGGGAAGCCTGCAATAATCAATTTTTATTTCTCCCCAGGGCAGTAAACGAACAATTAATCAACTTTTTTATTTTTTACTGCAAATTTTTGCAATGTGCGGAAGGTCACAACGTAGCGCGAAATGAATTTAGCGAAGCGGAACAAAGGGATTGCAAAAGGATTTTCATATCCCAGATAGGTTTTAAATCAGGCAGTGGAACCAGTGATTAAGTCCTCTTGTGAAATATTTTTTTTGTCTTTTGTCCATTAAAGTTGATTAGGATTACATTGCCAATATATCGTGGTGAAATGTTCAATGCTTATTTGATTTAATTAAGCTACCTGCTACAATAAAACAAGTTGCTGAAATAATAGCCATTGCAATAGTTTCCAATTTTGTATTTTCAAAATATGAAGTTACTGTTGTGTCTTTATGGTTGTGTTTGTTTATAAATTCCTGTGCCCCTTTAAATGCAACATAACTATCATTTTTACTTACTCTATTAATTGGCAGTAGTGAAAGTGTAATTGAAATAATAGCGAAAAGATATCCGGAAAAAACAAAGATGGTAATATATTTTTTCATATCAGTTGATTTTTGATGTTAAGTTTATTTGCTAAGGTGTCTAAACAAACTTATATAAAACATGCAAATTTATGTTATAAGACGGGACCATTTGCACATTAAAAAAAATCACTTATCCAGATTTTTATTTTCTTCAAGATAATTTTTGAAAGTTAAATTAAAGGAAATTTAAGAAATGGTACGTACGGACACGAGCTAAGGGTAATGCCAAAGTTTGTCTAAGTCAGTTTATTTGAGTACACCATTAATGGGTTCTGTTTTTAAAATTGCTGTATCATTTATTTTAGGAAAATCGGCATTGGTTGACTGTTGCTGATTTTTTTCGATAGGAGGCTGGGGACTAATACTCCGTTGGGTGAAGTTTTCCTTTAATTGGTGTTCAACTTTGGATAATCTTAATTGTAAAGTTTGTACATTATCTTCATCATGGTGGATGTCTGTGTTTTTGAAATTCAACGCAACTATTGCTACAATCAAGATACCTATATTACCAATGGTTAGCAAAAAATCAAATATTCTTCTGAATAATATTGTTTCATATTTATTAAAAAAATAACTACTTGACCAAAGTAATGCTCCTTTTTGAGTTAGGGTTACGAATAAATCATCAGAGTTTTCTTTTCTTTATGCTTATAATTGAAACATCCGTCAAGTTCAAGGGATACTATGCTTCTAATGACTCTTTTGTACTTTGCTTTTGGAAGAAGATTACATAAATTATTTATCTCTATTAAGTCTTCTTTGCTTTTGTTTTTCCATGTAATATATGCTCCCAATATTTTGTGGTTAGTTCTGTATCCGTACATTATCTTTAATCTTTTACTAAAAAAAAATTTATAAAATTACTCCAATCTTAAGTATTGAACATCCTATATTCTTTTATTTAAGAGAATCAATTTGTTCGCTTTTATTATTATGATTGATTCCTCCAATTTCTATCGTGGTTTTGGCATTCAATCAGCGCCTTTCTGTTCGCGACAGTATTGTTTGTCCATTTAAGTTACTTTTTGACTTAGCGTTTTTACAGCCCATCGAAGAATTAGAAATATAAATCGCAATGGATACCCTATTAGCAACACAATAATAGTAATGTTAATTGCAATTTTGGTAAGATTGTCTGCTGAATAAATTTTTGATTTAGTCAAAATTATTTCATTGTTCAATTCTTCTTTTTGCTTTTTGTCATTTTCATAAGCCGCCCAAATGTCGTGAGACGGTGGTAAAGGAATGCCTTCAATATTCAACGTGAACGCACCAAATTCCATTTTTAGCATATTTTTCTCTTTGAGAAAAATATATATTTTTTGCAGTATTGGTTTTTCGTTTTTGTTATTTTCTAATTCTTTCTCAATATTCAAGGTGAATTTTACAAATGGATACAAATTAGGGCGATTCGAAGTGAAACTTTACGGTGGAAAAGCAAAACTTAAAGAAGAAAGAAGTTTATATAACTTTCTAATATTACTTATTCTCGTTTTATCTAACTCTGTTCCTAAAAGCTCTTGGGGCATAGGAACATAATTGTTTTCAATCAGCGATTCAACGGGAACTTCGCCCACGATTAAGTTTTTAAATGGAATTACTTTTGGAAAGAGTAATTGTACTGAATCAATGTCGATAGTCAATTTTGCGACTTGATTTTGCAACTTATCAACTTTGTGAATATTATATTTGTTCTTCAACCAAAAAATTGTCCAAGTTAGTCCGATGAAAATTGCACAACTGAAGATAATTAATATCTCTTTTGCTATTTTTCTTTTAGTCGCTTGGTTCATTCAATCAAATAATTTGTTGCTTGTTTGGTCGTGCCAGCATATACGTTAACACACAAATCTAAGTGATAAACGGTACAATTTTAAACTAATAAAAAAACTGCTTTTCAGAAATCACTTCTCTAAGATTGGATAGATTATAAATAATGGAGCGAAACCACAAAGAGAAGAGGAAGGGATCCTATTTTACCCTAATACCCCGCGGTGACTTGGAATTAGATGTAGTTTTACAAAAAATTGAATTTTGAATCAACATGCTCCTTGCAAACTTTGTGGAATCTCTTCCAGGCTTAGAAGGAAATCGCACATTATACCAGATTTTATGTATAAAGGTATTCATGATAGTGTGCATAGAATGGTTTTAGTTGAGTTAGGAAATAAGGATGCACAAACAAAATGGGCACAGTCAGGCATACACGAAAAGTACATACTCTGTGAAAAGTGCGAAAGTTTATTTTCAAAGTTAGAGAGATATGCTTCACACGTTTTGTATGGAGTTAATCTTAAAAAACCGGTGGTTCATGAATGGAGAGTTAGTATTGATGGGATTAATTCCATATTTGTTAAAGATATTGATTTTACTAAATTGAAATTGTGTTTTTTGTCGATTTTATGGAGAGCTCATATTTCAAAAGACAAATTCTTCAAAAAAGTGGATATTACAAATAATGAGAGCGAAATAAGAAAAATGTTGTTGGAAAATAATTGTAAAAGTGAAGATGATTTTAGAATAGGAATTGTTGGAATTATCAAAACAAATAACATACCTCTTGATATAGTATTAAATCCACAAGTCACAACAATTGGGAAGGGAGAAATAGCAATTTTTTTTATAAATGGATTCTTTTACTTTATAGATTTAAAGCCACATTCAGATTTCAACTTATTTCAAAAAATAGTACTAAAGGAAACTGGTGAAATTGAGATTCCTCTCCTTAGCGGATCTTTGGCAAAAGAGCTCCTCGAAGCATATGGAGTGGATTCAAAATTTTTAAGTTATTATTTAGATCGGTAAATGATGAGGCAATTTTTTTCTGATTTCGGCTTGCATAAATATATATATTTATAAGACGCTAGTCTTTTTCCGTGTTTATAAAATTTTTCCTGATGCGGAATTTCTTATGAATTTGGTTTCTAAAAATAATAACAATTGTTCAGGTATATGCTTACGTAAAATTTAAATTGTAGTCTCAATAAAACTGCAAATATTTGTTTCACTTTTGATATTTCCGAAATCAAATTCCTGAACTTTTTTAACGGTGATAATTTAAAATATATTTCATCCGTGGCGTCGGACAAAGTGAATAACCTAAGCCAATGCAATTAGGATTCTAAAGAAAATAAAAATCTCCCTTAAAAGTTTGTTTACTACAAAACCTTATCTATAAATTTTCCTAGATCGTTCTAAAAGTGAAATTGATTCCCGGTTTCATAAAAGATTTAGCGGGTCAAACGATGCAACCAATTTTGTTTTGCGATAACTTTTATCCCGTCTTCGGGCAAGCAATTATTTAATTTCCGCCATCAACAGTAATGGTTTCCTTAGTTTCAATATCCCGGGAAGATTTACCAACCATTAAGTTATAGCTACCGGGTTCTACTACCCACTTGCTTTTCGCTTCATCATAATAAGCAAGGCTTTTAACCGGCACACTTAATGTTACCGTCACTTCTTTTCCCGCGGGAACCAGCACTTTTTTAAAAGCCTTTAATTCTTTTTCCGCTCTCTCCACTGCGGAATTTGGTTTGCCAATGTACAACTCAACGGTTTCTTTGCCTGCACGTTTGCCGGTGTTTTTAACCTTAGTGGTAATGGTAATATTATCATTGATGTTATAGGCTTTCTTGTCAGTTTTTAAACCGGAATATTTGAAATCGGTATAAGATAAACCATATCCAAACGGATAGAGAGGAGCGATATTTTTAGTATCGTACCAGCGGTATCCCACCAAAATACCTTCTTTGTAATCAGTAGTGAGGTTTTCGCCGGGAAATGTGTGAAGATAAAATGCAGGCGACTCGTCAAGAGCAACAGGAAACGTGAAAGGCAATTTTCCTGAAGGGTTTACTTTTCCGGTTAACACATCAGCCAAAGCGTGGCCACCTTCTGAACCATTGAACCATGACCACACAATTGTATTGTTACCTTTTTTTATTTTATTAATATCATACGGCGCGCCGCCAATTACCACTACAATGGTATTGGCATTAGCCGCCGTTACCGCATCCACAAGTGCCTGCTCACCAAAAGGAAGGCTGAGGTCTTTCCTGTCGCGGCTTTCGCTTTCGTAGTCGCGGTTTCCACCGATAAATACAATCGCTATATCACTATTTTTTGCAGTGTTCACCGCTTCCTGTATCAATGCCATGTCAGGTTTGTTCGGATCAAGAGTGTCTTTTTTCTTTTGCCAAGGATTTTCTACATGGGCATGATAACCTTGTGCAAAATTAATTTGCACTGTTTTGCCTAAAGCATTTTGCAAACCCTGCAATGGAGTGATTTCATATTTTGCTTTTACGCCGGCGCCAAATCCGCCGGAATGATTGGTGTGCGTAGCATTATCGCCAATAACGGCAATCGTTTTAATACCTGAAGTATTTAAAGGCAACAGGTTTTTATCATTTTTTAAAAGCACGATCGACTCGGAAGCAATATCGTAAACTGTTTGGCTATGGGCAGGAGTATTGACGGACCCTTTCGCCACGTTTTTGCTTAAAGAAGTTTTGTAAAGAACCCACAAAATGCGGTGAACTTTTTCATCAATTGTTTTTTCACTTACTTTTCCGGCCTTTACAGAATCAAACAGCGGTTTGGCAAAATAATAATTATCATACGGCGGCCGTGAGCCCATTTCTACATCGAGCCCATTGTTCGCTGCAGCAACCGTACTGTGCGTGCCGCCCCAGTCAGAAATTACAATTCCTTTAAAGCCCCACTCCCCTCTTAAAACCTTGTTGAGCAGGTAATCGTTTTCAGAACAATATTCGCCCCGTACTTTATTATAGGCCGACATGATGCTCCATGAATTTGCATTTTCAATAGAAGCTTTAAAAGCTGGAAAGTATATTTCGCGCAGGGCACGTTCACTCACTTCCACATTCACCGTGCCGCGGTTGGTTTCCTGGTTATTTAATGCAAAATGTTTTACACAGGCTGCCACATTTTGAGTTTGAATTCCTTTTATACTATTTACCGCTAACTGCGTATTTAAAAAAGGGTCTTCAGATAAATACTCATAAGTGCGGCCACCAATCGGGATTCGGGTAATATTAATAGCCGGTGCAAGGATCACATCTTTACCACGTGCGCGGGCTTCTTCGCCTAATGCCACGCCGTACCTGTAAGCTAATGAAGGGTTCCATGTGGCTGCCAATGCAGAACCATTTGGGAAAAAAGTAGATGAGTCAGTGGTAAGGTTGGCCGGCGCCCATCCTCCTTTTGGACTCAGTTCTTCCCTGATACCCAAAGGCCCGTCGTCCATAGATAAGCCCGGAATACCAAGGCGTGGAATGCCGCCGGTTTTAAAAATTGAATTGGCATGCAGCATGGTAATTTTTTCTTCCAGCGTCATCTTTTTTATCAGGTTGTTGATCTTTGCCTCAATAGCGGCATCATTATTATTTTGTGCAAACGCAACACTTGTAAGTGTTAGCATGGCAATAAAGGTTGCCATAAATTTGGTAAGATTTCTCATTATTGAATGTATAATTGTTGTTTAATTGAATTTCTCATATCGTTGAAGTATCACCGTTGTTTCGGTATTTTACAAAACAAGAATTACAAATGTATTAAACAGATGTGCCATTAGCATCAATTATAAAAAGTTAATTGAAAAATGAAAAAAAGCTTTATTTGCTGGTTTACTGAAAAAAAGAAAATATATTAGTGTAGCCCAGAAAGGGCGTTATACGCTAACGATGGGCGAAGCCCTTCGGAAAAATCATACTAACGCAAAAAAACTACATCATTATGCCACAATCACTCGTCAAAAATTATGTCCATCTTATATGGAGCACAAAATACCGTGAACATCTTATTCATATTCCTGTAGAAGAAGAACTTCATGCCTACCTCGGGGGTATTTGCAAACGTATGGAATGCCATCCTATAAAAATAGGTGGCTATACCGATCATGTGCATGTACTTTGTATGTTGTCAAAAAAAATTGCCTTAATGAAATTGCTTGAAGAAGTAAAATCGCATTCTTCCAAATGGATGAAAACAAAAGGAGAAGATTTAAGTAATTTTTACTGGCAGGACGGCTATGGTGCATTTTCTGTGAATCCTGCAGATATAGACCGGGTAATTGCTTATATCGCTAACCAAAAAGAACATCACAGTAAGATTAGTTTTCAGAATGAATGCCGGGCTATTCTTAAAAGATATAAAGTGGAGTATGATGAGAGGTATGTTTGGGATTAATTTTTCATAGGGCTGCGCCCTATGTTGATAAATTACGCCATTTCAGGGCTTTCCGAAAATTGTTATTTTTGGAGAGAAGCCCTGAAAGGGCGTAATACGCTAACGATGGGCGAAGCCCTTCGGAATTTCAGGCAAATCAAAATAAGAATCTTCCTTAAAAGTTTGTTTACTGCAAAATCTTCTCTATGAGTTTTCCTCGATCGTCCTAAAAGTCAAATTTATCCTCGGTTTCAAAATTGTTTTCGTTGGAGGTAAACGATGCGGCCAGTTTTATTATATTGCGCCCTTTCAGGGCTTTTCGAAGATGGTTGTTTTAGGAGAGAAGCCCTGAAAGGGCGGCATACACTAACGATGGGCGAAGCCCTTCGGAATAACTTCAAACAAATCATTTTGATTTTTTTAAATAAAAAATTTCCGAACTTTCATTTTAAAATAAAAACCCTCATGCAAAAAGATGGCATTTCACTCGCTGCCTGGGCGCTGATAGATGAATTCAGGGAAGGCAGATGGAAAAGCCTTGGCCTTCCTAAAATTACAAGGGAAGATTTTGATATTAACGGAATCGAATTTGTAAACACGTTGTTTGAAGTGCCAACCATTGGTTACTTGAATACGCTAAAACAAAATGCGGCAGATTATAGAACCGAACTGGTTTTAATAATGGTGGATGATGAAGGGGACGGATGCGCCGCCACCAAAGAAGAACGAAAACAATTTGTGATTAACCACAGAAAATGGATTGATATTGCGCATTATTTGGGATGCCAATCTATACGCACCAACTGCAGGGGAACTGAAAATGTTTCAAAAGAAGAAGCATTGAAACTCGCTGCAGAAACCTATCATCAATTGCTTGATTATGCTACCGAATCAAAAGTAAATGTGTTGATTGAAAACCATGGTGGTATTTCTAACGACCCGGATTGGATGGTGGCTCTTATGAAACAAGTAAACCATCCTTTATTTGGTACCTACCCCGACTGGCGACATCCTTCTGATGAATTTGATAATGTTACTTATTTAGAAAAAACGGCTCCTTTCGCCAAAGGAATGTCTTATAGAAACCAACCTACTGAAGAAGGTACTGCAAAGATGATTGAGATCAGCAAGCGCTCAGGATACTATGGCTGGTATGGCATTGAATCCAGGGGAAGGGACGCCATTAACCAAGGAAAAAGTTTATTGGAAAAATATCTTTTGGGGAAGTAAGGCTATAACGGTAATGATTATACGCAGTTCGTAAATTTATTCTTTCGTTCTTTTAATCGGGATAGTTTCGTGGATCAATTCTCCATTTTCCGCTATGCCTTCTATAGTAAGTGTATAATTGGTGGGCATGTCAGCAGTATAAAAAGAAATGTTAGTAGCTGATGTTGAATCTGTATTTACATTCCCATTCCAATAAATAGTTGTTCTTTCATCGGCATCCTTTGACTTCAGGCTTTCATTGGTTTCATATTTCGGAGAATAGAATTTTTTCTCAACCTGGTAACCATCAACATGAAAAGCTTTTATTCCTTTTTGCTTAAAATACGCCATGTTCGTTTCTGATCCATTTTTTGTGTGTACCACAACCGCACCGTTTGCGCCTCGCATTCCATATATTGCTGCTTCGCCACCTCTTAGTACTTCCATAAAAGCTACAGTGTGAGGATCTATGCCGTCAAGTGAAGCTCCTTCAACACCATCAACAATAATCAAAGGGCCACTATTCATGTCGGGATTTAATCCGAAAAAACTAATTTGCCCATTTGCTCCGGTAAAACCGGGAACCATATGCAGAAGGTCTGTTAAACTTACATTCCCATTTCCATACCTTTCTATAACTTCGGGGGTAATAACGTAAGATATCGGGCTCACCCGTCTCGATTCATCATAATTAAGTTTTTTAATTTTTTTTGAAACAATTACTTCTTTTAGCATTTTTGCTTTTTCACTATCCTCCAGCGCATTGTACATAAAGCGCTTATAAAAGTTGATGCCGCTGGGCCCAATGAGGATTAATATATTCAGTAACAAAAGGCCTGTCAACGCCAGTTAATGGAAAATGTACGGGGTCAATTGAAATATTTACATCTTCAATTCTGCCTTTAGAGTTTGTGGCTTGAATAATAAATGAAGTGGTATCTGTATAATCTATTCCTGTAAAATGAAATTCCCCTTGTTCATTTGTTACCTCTGTTCCAATATAAGCGTTATCTGATTTGGAAATAAGGCTAACAGAGTAATGAACCGCCGGAGTATTTTTGAGGGTGGTTATTTTGCCTGATATTGAAAGGCTGCTATCATTATCATTTGAATTAATGCTGGCATTATTTTCAATGTCGCTCCATGTAAACCTGCTCCAGCCATGAGTCAGCATTACCAGATCGAGATTTTCCAACGTTGCTGAATCATTATCTTTAAAATAATAACCCGGTTCTTCAATATAACCTTTCAGGTAAGGAGAAAGCAAGAGGTGTGTTTTTATGTTTGCCTCATTTTCATCATGCTTTACCACGTTATCATCAGTAACAGAAATTGAATACATTCCATTTAAAAGAATACCCGTTGTATCTACAGTTTCCAACTTTATTATTACTTTTTCTCTTTTCCTATAGTTGTCTTTATTAGCAGTAGCGATAACTTTTGCATTTGGATTTGAATGATGAATATAAATTAAACGTTCACTTACGGGTTGCATGGCACTATCAAATAAAGTAAGCTGGGCAATGCCTTCCGTGAAGCCTTTTAGTGAAATATTTTCATCGTACATATCAGTTCCCCGGCTGGTGAAATAAACAGCTCCATGAGAAGTTGCCATCAGGTAGCTTTCCTTATTTTTTTTATACAATGAATCTCCCAGCGCAACGCGCGCCGTTAGGCTGTCTTTACTTCTTTTAACCACAGAAAGCTGGTAAGCATAGTTGTTAGCCGGGCTAAAAGGAAAGCTAAGCTCCTTACCATTCCCTTGCTTTACATAAGCAGTGTATGAAAATCCGCTTGCGGGAATAAATTCAAACTTTCCCATACCCAAATGTGTGCTTTTGAAATTGCAAATAGTAACTCCTTTGTTATCTTTTACAAACCCCTGAACTTCTGTTCCATGGCCGTATTTGTTGATAGCTGTAAATGCCACGTCGTTTTGAATTCCGTTTACCAGGTAACCCCCTTCAGGCAAAAATTGAACATCTAAATCATTATTTAAAGATGGCAGTGGCAACAATTTTTCATAACTGCCTGTTTTAATTTTTAAAACGGCGTCATTCCTGTTTTCTTTAGCGATAGCGCTAACATTTACTGAAAATTTTCCTTCTGCATTTGTAATAATATTCGCCTTTTCAACCAACTTGTCTTTATACATTACCTGGTATAACACCGGCATATTGGCATAAGAACCTTTTAAAGTATCATCCAATTGAATGCTGATAGTTGAAAGTGTGGAATCTGTATAGGAAAGTGCAGAGGTAATATGATTTGTTTTATTAAAAATGTGGATGTAGGTGCTAAAAATATTTTGTTTGTTGAAGCCGGTCATCCATGAAGTATAAGCTGTAAGCATATAATTTCCTTCCGGGATAGAATTAGGTAAGAGAAAATTAAAATCATGAGTACTGTAAATACCATTTACAATCGTTTTTTCAACTACTGTATTTTCTTCGTTTATTAATTCAACATAAATCTTTTTACTTTTATTGCTGTCAATGCCAAACCGGGTTTCATTTATAAGATAAACTTTACCATACATTTCATCTCCGCTTATGTAATAGGGCTTGTCAGTTTGTATGTATATTTTTTGTTGTGGAAATTGTTTATGGAAGCTATAATATTTATCAATTAATTTCTCTAAAGCGTTTGCCGGCGGTTTTTTAATCTTAGTTGCGAATATAAAAAGCCCTGCCATTAATAAGAGATAAAGAAATTCCCTGATGGTTGCAAAAGCAATTTTTTTCATTGGTAAAGAAATTAGAGATGCCTGTAAAGGCATAAAAGTAATTACAATTTCATATGATAAACTTAACGAAAATTTCCATTATTATAAGCAATAATTAAATGTGTTAAACGTAGCCCTGTTCCGATGGAACTTTTAAAATTTTTGATAGCATTTCAAAATATTCATTAAACAGGAATATCATAACTGGAAATTTCTTACATTTATCAAAGCATTATACTTTCTGCAAAAGGAAAAACCATCTCTCACTAACGATAAAAGCTTTGATATGAAAAAAAACATTCCACAAAACGGTACTGTAATGGATATTCAAAATGAAAATCCGAAAAAACCTTCAGCCGGCTCACCAATGACCCGTCGAAAATTTGTTGAATTATCAGCTGCCAGTGCAGCGGCTTTCACTATTCTTCCACGGCATGTTCTTGGCGGAAAAAATTATATTGCCCCAAGCGACCAAATCACGCTTGCCCACATTGGTGTTGGAACAGAAGGTACGCGCGAAATGCTGGATCTGCTGAAAGTGCCTCAAATAAGAATTGTAGCTGTTTGCGATCCCAACAAAAATGCTATCGGCTACCGCGACTGGGGATTGAATTATTTGAAAGATGCTATCCGAAAAACCATTAACGACCCCAACTGGAACCCCGGCGGCGACAATACCATTCCCGGCGGCAGGGATAACGGCAAATCTATCGTTGACGCGTATTATGCCAACCTCCATCCCGACATGAAATACCAGGGCTGTAAGGCGTATGAAGACGTGCGCAAAATGTTGGATGAATTAAAAGATGTGGACGCAGTAAAAATTATGACACCTGATCATCTCCATGGTGTACTGGCAATCGCCGCGATGAAAAGAGGTAAACATGTGTTGATGCACAAGCCCGTTTCTAATCGCCTGGTAGAATCGAAAAAAGTAGTCGGCATGGCGCGGGATAAAAGCAAATTGATCACTCACCTTATGCCGTGGGATGCCAACGGCGATATGGCGCCGGTAATGAACTGGATCAACTCAGGCACCATTGGCAAACTCAAAGAAGTGCATAACTGGACCAATCGTCCTGTGTGGCCACAATATTCTCATATTCCAACTCTCACGCCGGCCGTGCCCGATGGGTTCAACTGGGATTTGTGGCTCGGGCCTGAAGCAACAAGAGCATACAGCCCCGATTACACGAATATGGTTTTTCGCGGCTGGTATGATTTCGGAGGCGGATCAATGGCAGATATGGGGCACTACAGCTTGTGGACTGTTTTTAATGCGCTCAACCTGACTTCCCCAACAACGGTAGTTCCGCATCGTAGCCATGTTTGCGATTTTAATGGGCCAGTTCCATACCGCATTAATAATGATTTTTCATTTCCAATGGCAAGCACTGTTCAATTTAGTTATCCCGCAAACGGGAACCGGCCACCCGTCGAATTATTTTGGTATGACGGAGGAATGAGGCCTGAAATTCCGGAAGAATTAGTTGCACAAAACAAGCAACTGCCTGAAGAAGGAATGATGTTTGTTGGCGACAGCGGCAAAATTCTTGCAGGGTTTAATGTTCAAAATCCACAGCTCATTTCCGGCAACAAAATAGAGCCTGCGCCCAACCAGCAAAAGGAAATGAACGAGGATGAGCACACTGCCAGCTGGCTCACTAAGTTTGCTGATGCCTGCAAAACCGGCAAACAATACCCAGGTAATTTTTCTGAAGTGGAACACCTGGCCGATGCGATCAATTTGTATGCAGTAGCATTGCGGTCAAATAAATTACTGAAATATGATGCAGCAAATTTGAAAATCACCAACGTTCCTGAATTCAATAAATACCTTTCACGTGAATACCGCCCTGGTTGGGATCCGGATTCTATTTAATTAATTCAAAAAATTAATGTTTATGAAAAAAATAAACCGCCGCCAGTTTCTTGGCACAAGCACTCTTGGTTTAGGCGCCACCTTTGCTTTAGCTCAATTGCCAAAAGAACTTTTTGCCTTCGCGTCAAAAGTGGATATGCCTGTAGGTTTTCAATCGTGGTCTGTTAAAGATGAGCTCGGAAAAGACCTGGCCGGAACTTTACAAATGATGAAAGGCCTGGGTTACAGCCAAATCGAAATGTGTTCGCCGAAAGGTTATGCAGACTTAGGTTTTGGGCCGATGGCAAAAATGAAAACAAGTGATTTGCGAAAAACCATTGCTGATGCAGGATTTGGTTGTATCAGTTGCCATTTTGGTTTTGGCGAATTAGCCGATGACAAGATTAATGAGAGTATTGATTTTGCAAAAGAAATGGGCCTTACTCAAATGATTTGTTCTACTTTCTGGTTGCCCAAAACAGATACACTGAGCGATTACCAGGCTTCTGCTGATAAACTGAATAAGGCTGCAGAAAAAATAAAACAGGCCGGAATGCAAACCGGGTTTCACAACCATGATTTTGAATTTGCAATGCTGGAAGGCCAGTTAATCTATGATGCATTGATGAGCCGTTTTGATCCGGACCTGGTAAAGATGCAGTTCCAGACAGAAGTGATCAATCTTGGTTATAAAGCGGCTACTTATTTCAAAAAATATCCCGGCAGATTTATTTCATCGCATTTATCAGACTGGACTGTAGATAAAAAAGAAATGCCCATAGGGCAGGGGGTTATTGACTGGAAAGAATTTTTTGCGGCAGCGAAAACTGGGGGCGTAAAAAATATTTTTGTGGAAATGGGCTTGCCTAATCTTAAAGACAGCGCTAATAATATTCATAAGATGAAGGTTTAAGGAAAAGCAGCAGTAAACAAACAAATAAAGCTGATTTTATTTTACTGAACAGTAATGCGTAAACGTAATTTATGCAAAAGTTTATAAAATAAATACCGGCTTAGTTTAAGCAACTAAGCCGAAGATTACAACTATAAATGCAGCCAGCCATAACACAAAATATGACATTGATAAAAGAATCCGGATGTGCGTGGCAGCATTAATTTTTTCCTTCCTCCTCATCGGATAAAATGTTATTGTCTTTTTCATCCAGGACAGAAGGCTCCTTCCCGGGCCAATGAAGATAAAGAAACAGAGCTCCCAGCAAGGTTAATAGAATTCCCCACCATATCCCTGCGTGTAATCGTTCCAAAACAACATGTGGGTTTTGACTTATAGAAAGCCCCGGAATGTTAGCGATTAAAACTATAGGGCCATAGATGGCTAACATTATCCCAACAAAAAACCATATTGAAAAACCTTCTTCTTCGTGCATAAAATATAATTTTTACCAGAAAATAATTTGTAAAATAATAAAAACAACGAGCACCACTCCGGCCCAGAAAATCGGGCGTTTCATCAAAGGTAGGTGACTGTCCGAAGGTAATTCTGTAAAACCCCGTACCAATCCAACTAACTCTGATTCGGGTTTTGGTTTCGTAGCAAAACTAACGAATACGGTTACAAGCACACATATTATCCATGACCAAAGTGCGCGATACATATCTTCTGCCATGGCTTTCGCATCGCTGGAACCGGTTATGATGGCGAGAGCGCGTGGGTCTAATCTTACCCAGGCCCACATTCCAACAGAAGCTAATGTACCCGAAAGCAATCCCCAAAAACCTCCTGCTGCTGTCGTTCTTTTCCACAACATGCCAAGGATAACCGTACCAAATAATGGCGCAATGAAAAAGCTAAATAGTGCCTGAACGTAATCCATAATACTGGCGGCATTCTCTACCAAATAAGCTGTTCCAATGCTGATTAACACCCCAACGAAAGTAGCCCACCTGCCCATGTTTACGTAATGCTTATCGGTAGCTTCTTTCTTCTTATATTTAAAATGAAGTGGCTTATAAATATCATAAGTCCATACGGTAGAGAAGGCCGTGACATTACCTGCCATGCCCGACATGAAGCCCGCAATAAGCGCAGTAATTCCTAATCCTAAAAGTCCCGGCCCTAAATAACGCGCCATCATCAAAGGAAGGATTTCATTATAACTTTGAGCTCCTGTTGCCGCAACCTGAGCCTGGCCCACTAATCCAGGCATCACAGCCAAACCAATCAAACCAGGTAATATCACAATTAAAGGGACGAGCATTTTAAATCCTGAACCAATAATAGGAGCCATTTTTGCCGATCGTAAATCCTTTGCCGACAGCACACGCTGCACTACCAAAAAATCAGTAGTCCAGTATCCAAATGAAATAACAAACCCTAAACCAAATACTATCCCAATCCACTGAATGCCCATAGGGTTGTCATTAAAATGGCCCAACGATCTCCACATGTGCGTATAATCGCCATGAGGAAGATTCTGATGTATCCTGGCAACCATACCTTTCCAGCCCCCAACTTCTACAAGCCCGAGAATAGGCACCAGCAAGGCTCCTGCCCAGATGAGCACAAACTGCAATACTTCATTGAAGATGGCAGAAAGCAACCCACCTAATACTACATAAACCATTACAGTAATAGAGGATACCCAGATGCTAAAATTTAAATCCCAGCCGAGAATAACTTTCATTACCAGCGCCATGGCAAACATATTTACACCGCTCATCAGCACCGTCATAAAACCAAAAGAAACGGCAGACAACATACTGGTGCTATTGCCAAAACGCAATTTTAAATATCCCGGAACGGAGTGAGTTTTGGAGATGTAATAAAACGGCATCATGATAATACCCAAAAAAAGCATAGCGGGAATGGCGCCAATCCAGTACCAGTGGGCCGCTAAAATACCATATTGATAAGACGCTGCCGCCCAGCCCATCAGTTCCAGCGAACCAAGATTGGCAGAAATAAAAGCCAGCCCTGCAATCCACATGGTTATCTTTCTTCCAGCAAGAAAAAAATCATCACCGGTTTTTGTGTATCTCACCAGGTAGTACCCGATTCCCAAAACAATCAGGAAATAAATAATGATGATGAGCAAATCAGCCCAGTTTAATGAGATTAATCCGGTCAAAAAGAAATATTGATTGAAGAAAATAGCCATGGTAATTATTTTTTTTTGTTAGTGATTGCAAAATATCGATTACTGATTACTTTATCTTATTGATTGATCATTCCACCTTAATTGATTTTTAAAATCCCTCAGTTTCGTTTCTTTGTCAATAAATACTATTTCAATTTCTGCCATTTCAGCAAAATCTTCCAAATGTTCAGAGGTTAAGTTTTGGCTGAAACAAGTATGGTGCGCACCGCCGGCCAATATCCATGCGGCACAGCCGGTTGCCATATCCGGATATGGTTTCCATAATACTCTTGCCACAGGAAGTTTTGGTAAATCATGTTCAGGAGCCACCGCTTTAACTTCATTTACTAATAAACGAAAACGATTTCCCATGTCAATCATAGAAGCATTCAAAGCCTCGCCACCGCCGACGTTGAAAACCAAACGCACCGGATCTGCTTTGCCACCAATTCCTAAAGGATGAATTTCGCAGGAAGGTTTTCCTTTTGCAATTGAAGGACAAATTTCCAGCATGTGTGAACCTAATACCATTTCATTTTTGGGATCAAAATGATACGTATAATCTTCCATAAAAGAATTGCCGCTGGGCAATCCGGTTGCCATTACTTTCATGGCACGAACTAGCGCTGCGGTTTTCCAATCACCTTCTGCAGCAAAACCGTAACCATCTGCCATCAGGCGCTGGGCAGCTATTCCGGGCAACTGCGACATGCCGTGCAAATCTTCAAAAGTATCGGTGAAGCCTTTGAAATTTCCATCTTTCAAAAACTTTCTTAATCCTAATTCTATTTTTGCGGCTTCACGTAAAGAAGCATGATTTTCTTTTCCGCTTTTCAGGGAAGCAGCTAATTTATAGTCTTCATTATATTGACTGCATAAATTATCAATTTGCTTTTCAGTTACTTTATTAATCACATTCACAAGGTCGCCGACACCATATGTATTTACTGAATATCCAAACTTCATTTCCGCTTCTACCTTGTCACCATCCGTCACGGCTACATAACGCATGTTATCACCAAAACGAACAAACTTTGCTCCCTGCCAGTCGTGCCATGCTGCCGCGGCCCGGCACCAGGTACTGATTTGCTGATGGACACTTTCACTTTGCCAATGGCCGACAACTACTTTCCTTCGTTTATGCATCCTCGTCATAATGAATCCGAATTCTCTGTCACCATGTGCGCTTTGATTAAGATTCATAAAATCCATATCTATATCGCTCCATGGAATATCCCGGTTGAATTGGGTATGCAAATGACATAGCGGTTTTTGTAAAATCTTCAACCCATTAATCCACATTTTAGCAGGAGAAAAAGTATGCATCCATGTGATGATGCCGATGCAGTTGGCGCTGCTATTAGCTTCCTGGCAGATGGCATAAATTTCTTCAGGTGATTTTACGGTTGGCTTAAAGACAACTTTTACAGGTATCGTAGCGGCATCATTAAAAGCTTTTGCAATAATCTTTGAATGATCGGCTACTTTTTTTAAAGTAGCTTCGCCATACAGATGCTGGCTTCCTGTTACAAACCAGGCTTCGAGTTGTTTAAATTCTTTCATTGTTTTTATTTTTTTAATCTACTTAAAGCTGATTTATAATTTACGTTATTTGTTGTTTTACTGGTAAAGCCTGACCCCTGCCCCTCTCCCCAGGGAGAGGGGTTCTATCCTAATGAACTTTTATTCTTAATAATGCACAACCATGTGCGTTTATCATTCTTCCATATTTCTTTTTAAAAATTCCCATATCTGTTTTTTTCCATAAATTCCTAACCGTTACTTTTCCCTTTATTCCAAGCTTGGAAAAGTCAACATCTACGGGGTGTGCATTATCAGCAATATTAAATAGGCCAACATAAATATCCTTACTACCATGCACATTCGAAATCCAAACCATGCTGCTGTCATTCTTGTAAAATTGTTTTGGATTTTCTCCATTTTGATTTACAGCCAGTACTTCATCATTGGTTATTAAATTATTTTCGAGCTCCCTGTTTTCAGGAAGATTGCCGCCTAACATTAAGGGCGAGCGATACAGGCACCAAAAGCTCATGTGAGTTAATAATTCATCCGGTGTAAACCTGCTGTACCTTTCCGGGCCAACGGGGCCACGTTTTGATAATTTACCAATCTGCATCATATCGCAATCCGGCCAATGACCGGGTTCGCCAATGCCTTCCCATGTTTTTGCATAATCAAACATTTTTAAAAGTTGTTCCCAATTATCCCAAAAATCATCTGCCATCCGCCACATATTGGCATATTTTTTTACGTGAGCAGAATCTTTAATGGGTGTTTCACCTGGAGATAAACTCAGCACAATTGGACTTCCGCAATTTTGAATCGCTTTATAATATCCTTCAATTTCCGGTGCGCGATAAGGGCGTGAAATATCATCTACTTTAATAAAATCAACACCCCACGATGCATATAGTTTAAGAATAGAATTCAAATATTCCTGCGCTCCGGGCTTTTGCATATCTAATCCATACATGTGATTGAGCCAGGGGCAAATGGACGAAGTATCTGCAATCATATCGGCTGTAATTCCGTTCGTTCCTAGCACAGGAGATTTCGCCCAGACTGCCTGACGGGGAATTCCCCGCATAATATGAATTCCAAATTTTAATCCTAATGAATGAATGTAATCGCTCAGAGGCTTAAAACCTTTCCCGCCAAAAGATGAAGGAAATTTATTGGCATCAGGCAAGAGTCTTCCATATTGATCCATACTCAGCCACGGAATGTAAGAACCATCTGGAAGCCTGCTCTGAAAGGGATTGCCCACTGTACTTCCGGGAGGATTGTCATAAGCCCATAAAAAATCTGCAACTACATATTGCCATCCAAATTGTTTTAAATTTTTTGCCATAAAGTCCGCGTTGGCTTTTACCTCATCTTCATGTACCGCCGAGCCAAAACAGTTATAACTGTTCCACCCCATTGGAGGCGTTGAAGCCAGATTATTTTGCTGCGCAAATAAATGAACGCAGGAAAAGATTATTCCTGCTAATAAAAGATATGGCTTGAATCTTTTTAACATGTTCGTAAAAAATTATTAATTATTCATTGTTCATTCCGATGTAACAATATCAATGTCTTTTATTTTTTCCGGAAACCATAACATCATTTCTCCCTTTCCTCTGTTGGCCCATGCATAATATGGAATCGCCATAAAATTTTGATTTTTCGTTTGTATGGTTTCTCCGTTATTCCTAATAACTAAAGCCGGAACATTCGCTTTCAAAACTTCAATTCCCTTCAAAAGATCAGGCTTGAATTCTGTTGTAAATGTAGTGTTAACGGGCATTACAAGATTAGAAGCTTTGCCATCGTTATCAACCCATTCCGCACAATACATAATGGGGCCGCGCTGCAAAGCTACTTTTCCAATATCACTTTTTACATTCGAATTGGCAACTACTTTTCTTACTTCCATAGGAAGTTTTACATCTATCACGTCATTATTTTTCCATTTTTTATTTAAAACCGCATACCCTTTTTCAATGGTATAATCCACTTCTTTTCCGTTAATGGTAATGATTGTTTTTTTATCGGAATTACCATTAAAAGCATAAAGGCCTGAGGGCATAGCTTCATTTCTTGCCCAGCCCGGAATGCGTATCAGCATTGAGAAATCCAAAGATTTTTTTGGATTGACGATGAATTTCAAATCACCGTCCCACGGATAGTTATTTTGCTGAACAATCTCAACTGGAGTGGCTCCAATAGTCAAAGTGGCATTGCTACTTATAAATAAATTAGCATAAATGCTGTTATCTTTTTGCGCATAAATATAACCCGGTACAGAAGGTAATGATCTTACCAAATTGGTCGGGCAACATGAACACGGAAACCAGCCTGAGCGGGTAGCTTCCATATCCGGATGCGAGAAACTATTTTTAATCTGCATGGCATTCGTATAAAAAAATGATTTGCCACCAAGGCCGATTCCGGAAATTAATCCATTGTATAAAGTCTTTTCAAGGACATCGATGTATTTTGAATCACCGTGCAGTAAGAACATTCTTTCATTCCAAAATACCTGCGCGATGGCTGCACAGGTTTCATTATAAGCAGTTGAATTCGGCAATTGATAATTATCTCCAAAGCGTTCTCCATCGCCTACGGCTCCCACGCCGCCCTGCACATACATCTTTTTGCCCACTACATTATCCCATATTGTATCAACAGCACGCAACAAGGCAGTATCACCTGTAAGTGCTGCCACATCAGCCATTGCGGAATATAAATAGCCTGCACGCACGGCATGGCCTTCTGCTTCCGTCTGATCTACAACAGGAATATTATCCTGCCAGTATGAACCATTCTTCCATTCGTCCTTGCTGGTTGAATCATAGCTCACGTCACGGCCTCTTTCTTCAACAAAATATTTTGCTGTATTCAGATATTCCTTTTTTCCCGTAATACGATATAATTTCACCAAACCCATCTCGACTACTTCATGGCCGGGTGCAGTGTGCTGCTGAGTGGGCGCAGGCCCAAAAACAGAGCAAACCAAATCCGCGTTTTTCAACGCGATATTTAAAAGATTCTTTTTACCAGTGGCTATGTAATGCGCTGCAGCCGCTTCATACAGATGCCCGGCGTTATACAATTCATGGCTCATTTTTCTTTCATTCACCCAGCGCGTTGCACCCGCCCATGCCTGCGGATGTAGCGGATCTATCGTTCTTGCCGTGTACAAATATCCATCAGGCTCCTGTGCCTTTGCAACGATATTAATAAGAGAATCCATGTATGCCTCAAGTTTGGCATCCGGAAAAAGGCTTAATGAATAGGACGCGCCTTCCAGTGTTTTATAAATATCCGTATCATCAAAAGGATAGATGGTGCAGAATTTTCCTTTGTGGGTTGAGGCGAGCACAAAGTTTTCTACCCGGCCTGTATTTTGGCATCTTTCAAAAGAAGCAGGTATTGTAACTGTTTCATTAATTTTTAAACGTGGCAACCAGAAATTATCAGAAAGATGCACCTGGTTAAAAGCCAATGGCTTTATTGGATAATCTTTGTTTTGTGCAAAAACAGATGTTGCAGATAATAGAAAAAGTGGAAGGAATATATTTTTCATACAATTTTTTTTAAGCCTCACCCCAACCCCTCTCCTTAGGGAGAAGGGCTCAGAATGCAATAATTTTATTGCCCGTAATACGAATCTTTTCCATGCTTTCTTTCGTAATGCTTTTTTATTAAAGAATCTTTCAGCCGCAATGCATCGGCTTTAACGGATTCCGTTACGAAAGCCATTTTCGCTACCGCTTCCAGCACAGCGCTGTTATAGACAGCTTTGTCTGCCGTTTTTCCCCACGTAAACGGAGCATGGTTACCCACTAAAATCATTTCCATTTCTTCATAACTCATCTTCTTTTCTTTCAACGCATTGATGATTTGAAACCCGGTTTGGTATTCATAATCGCCTTCAATCATTTCATCGCTCATGGGTGCAGCGCAGGGAATATCGTAAGTAGTATGGTCGGCGTGTGTGGTTCCATAAATGGGAATATCACGCAGGCTTTGCGCCCAGGCAGTAGCATAACAGGAATGCGTATGCGCAATTCCTCCGATCGTTTCAAAATTTTTATAAAGAACTGCATGAGTTAAAGTATCGGATGAAGGACGCAAATTTCCCTCCACCGTTTTCCCTTCAAAATCAACAATGACCATTTTATCTGCAGAAAGTTCTACATAAGGAACCCCGCTTGGTTTGATAGCAAAAACACCGGCATTTCTATCTGCAGCACTGGCGTTGCCAAAAGTAAAAAGTACCAAACCTAATTCAGGTAATTGCATGTTGGCTTTGTAAGCGAGTTGTTTTATTTCGTTGTATTTACTCATTGCTCAATAAATTTTCCAAGCGCTTTATATTTTTCGTATCTCTTTTTATACAACGCTACATTATTTTTGTTGGGTTGATATTCCGCATCAAAACCCTGGCCCATAGCGGCCATTGCATCTTCCACTTTATCATAAATGCCTGCGGCAGTTGCGGCAAACATCCCGGCGCCAATAGCACACGTTTGTTCTGATTTATGAATTCTAATTGACATGTCCATTACATCCGCCATCACCTGCATGATGTAAGGAGATTTTTTGGCGACGCCGCCTAAACCAATCAAGCCTTTTACTGGAACGCCTTCATTGTTGAACCTGTCAACAATTGCTTTTGCACCAAAGCAGGTTGCTTCCACCAGCGCTTTAAAAATGCGCGGTGCATCTGTACCAAGATTTAAGTTCATAATAGCAGCTTTCAATTCCTGATTGGCATCTGGTGTCCGGCGCCCATTGAGCCAGTCAACTGCCAGTTCATCATTTTCGTTCAGCGGAAGTTTTGCTGCTTCCGCAGAAAGGTTTGTAATTAATTTATCGTGCAATTCTTTTTGTAATAAATCTGCGGTTGCTGCATCAATAATTTCTGAATCTTTTAAAATATTTTTGAAAGAATTTAAAATCATATTTCTAAACCACGCATAAGTATCGCCAAATGCAGATTGTCCCGCTTCCATACCCATCATACCTGGAATTACAGAACCAGGAACCTGTCCACAAATTCCTTTTATCAATTTACCTTTTACGTCACCCATTGGCGCCACCAGCATATCGCAGGTCGAAGTGCCCATTACTTTACTAAGGTGATAAGGTTCTATTTGTCCGCCAACCGCGCCCATGTGGGCATCAAACGCTCCGACGCCAATAATTACGTCAGTGGATAAACCCAATCGTTCTGCCCATTCTTTTGAAAGATTGCCTGCAGGTTTATCAGATGTATAGGTATCGGTAAATAATCTTGAAGTAAAACCATCGAGCAAAGGGTCTAATGAAGTGAAGAAATCATTTGGCGGTAATCCTCCGTAATCTTCTGCCCATAGCGCTTTATGTCCTGCAGAACAAACTCCACGTTTCATTTGAAGCACATCATTTCCACCTGTTAATAAAAAGGGAATCCAATCGCAATGTTCCACCCACGAATAGCATGCATATCTAACGTTGCCGCCTACACGAAGTATGTGAAGCAACTTTGCCCAAAACCATTCAGAAGAATAAATACCGCCAATGTATTGTAAATAATTAATTCCAAAATTTTTCGCGTGCTCATTAATTTGGGCAGCTTCTTTGGTTGATGTATGATCTTTCCACAATACAAACATAGCATTGGGATTGGTTTCAAACTCGGGGAGCAAAGCCAATGGCGTTCCGTGTTTATCAACCGCCGCAGGGGATGAACCGGTAGTATCTACGGAAATTGCTTTTATATTTTTTGCTACTTCCTCGCCAGCCTTTGCCAGGCAATCTTTTATGGTTGCTTCAATCCCTTCAATGTAATCAAGCGGATGCTGCCTGAATTGATTTTTGTTGGCATCGCAATACAAACCATCTTTCCAGCGTGGGTAATAAAATACGGAGGAGGAAATTTCATCTCCATTCGAGGCATCTAAAACTACAGATCTCACAGAATCAGTACCGTAGTCGACACCAATTACATAATTTTTATCCCGTATCATAAATTGCAATCTTAAAAAAAGAACAATTTAGGAATATTTTCTTATAAGTGTCAAATTTACATTTAATTTTTTTTGGAACATAGTAAAGCAACAAATATTGAAGATTTCTATTCTCTATGTGCGGATAATTATTAATTATAGTGTATCAATATCAAAGTAATCGAAGGAAGTATTTTAAATAAACCAAACCTTTATTCTACTTTACCATAATTTTTAGGTTGCTTAAAACTAAGTTTTAAAGCCTTATCCTTGCAGAAAAAATACTTTTGAATTAGTTACTATTTATTGAGAATAAAAATGAAAAATATTTAAATGGATTTGTTCGATAATTTACCTCTTGAAACAAAAAATCTTTTACCGAAAAACGGCACGGCAAATTATTATGGCAAATTGATGAATAAAAAAGAAGCAGATAATTACTTTGATAAACTGTTATCAACCATTGATTGGAAAAATGATGAAGCTATCATCTTTGGAAAGAAAATAATCACTAAGAGGAAGGTAGCCTGGTATGGAGAAAAACCTTTTGAATACACTTATTCAAAAACAACCAAATCAGCGCTGCCATGGACAAAAGAATTGTTGGAATTAAAAAGCCTTATAGAACAAAAAACAGGTGAAACATTTAATTCCTGTTTATTAAATCTGTACCACAACGGCGAAGAAGGAATGGCGTGGCATAGTGATGGAGAACCGGATTTGAAAAAGAATGGAGCGATTGCTTCTTTGAGCTTTGGTGCAGAAAGAAAATTTTCTTTTAAGCACAAACAAACCAAAGAAACCGTCTCATTGCTTTTGGAACATGGAAGTTTATTGATGATGAAAGATAATACGCAGCAAAACTGGCTGCATCGTTTACCGCCAACCAAATCAATTGTGAAACCGAGAATCAATTTGACTTTTAGGACGATCGAGGAAAACGCATAGAAAAGATTTTGTAGTAAACAAATTTTTAAGGAAGATTCTTATTGGTGATTACGCCATGTTGGCTCAACCTTGCGCCAGGTGGGGGATTAGTAGTCTTTTAGTTTAAGCCCTTTATCCGTAAATTGATTCAATAATAATTTTGCGATAAAAGGTAAAGACATCAATTTGAAAGCTTTATTTCTCAACCAAATACCGAAATTGCTTTTGGGTACAAATGATTTTGAAAAGGCTTGAGCTGATTTTTGCTTTTTGTCCATAAAAGGCTTTAAGATTTTTTCATACTTGTCAAATGCAACTTCATAATTTCCATTTGCTTGTTTTAACTCTCCTGCCAGTATGTAAGCACCCACTATTGCAAGTGTCGAACCTTTTCCTGAAAGTACAGATGGACAATCACAAGCGTCTCCAACTAATGTTATTCGCCCTTTTGACCAATTCGCCATTTTTATCTGACTAACTGTGTCAAAATAAAAATCCTTCGTTGAATTAATTTCAGAAAGTAACTCTTTACATTTCCAACCAATATTCATAAATTCATTTTTCAAAATTTCCTTTTGTTTTTCAATGTTGTGATGTCCAAATTTTAGTTTTTCTGGTGATGCGAAGATGAAAAAAGTAGTCGTCTTATTTTCAATTGATGAATAAATAGCAACTTGCTTATTGGGAACATTATACATTGGAAATGCTCCACCTTCATAAGAAAAATTATCTATCGTAAAAGAGCAAGTATAATAACCAAAATATTTTTCAAATTGCGATTCATTGCCAAAAATCAAATTTCGAACATTAGAATGTAATCCGTCAGCACCAACAAGCAAATCAAAAGTGCGTATTGTTCCATTTTTAAAAGTAGTAATCACTTTTTCGTCATCTTGTTCAATTTTACTTATGGTGTCGCCAAAAATTATTTCTATTTCTTTGTCAAGATTATTATAAATAACTTTTGCCAAATCGCTACGCAATAGAGTAAGCGCACGGTTTTTCATCAGTTTTTTAACTTTCTGATAATTCATACTGCCCTTTTCGATGTTGTTTTCATCAACTAATGAAAGTTTTGAAATATTCAAATCAACCTTTTCAAGTTCATTAGTTATTCCCATTTTTTCGGCTACGTCAAACCCAGCTCCCATAAAGTCAATCGCATAACCACCTTCTCTTATTGAGGGCGAAATTTCAATTATTGTTGGATTAAATCCAAATTTTTTAAGCCAAAAAGCAAGTGATGTTCCTGCAATTCCAGCTCCTGAAATTAAGATGTCCTTATTATTCATGATTGTCTGTCTTTCTGCATTGGCTATCACATTTTACGGCTTGCAGTAGTTACTTAAATGAAATTGCTTGTACTTGAATCCTGAAACTTTTCTGAACCAAATTTAAAATTAAAAACCCATTGTTACTACTATCATCTTTTTGCGGCCGCTGTTGCTGTTAAAAACATTTAAATCTTAATTGCGGATCTTTTAAATTGCATTTATCCATACCTGTTATATTTATAAATTGGAAAGAATATTTACTTTTACAGAAAGATTAACCAAGTTTTATTAAATATACAAGCGGATTGCTAATGTTTTCAATTGCTATCAAAAGCTATGCGGCAAACCTTATAGTTTATTAGAAACTCAACCCAGCCCCAAAATAAAATTCCTGATTATTTATTCGTTTACTATAAATTATTATCTGAACCAGAATTCACAGGATGAAAAGATTAGCAGGATTAATTACATCCTAATATCCTGTAATCTTGAAAATCCTGATTCTGACAAAATGATAAAGAAGCTGATGGCGGGGGCGACAAGAACAGCCGGTATTAGCTGTTCTTCATTTATGTAACCCTATTGCCATTTTATAGGCCAATGCAGCCTCTGGAAGCGGTGATAGAGCATTTAATAAAATATCGTAAGTTCCTTTTTCTGATAATTCACCAGCAACTTTTTTTATTAAAACTAAAGTGGCTTTCATTAAGCTTGAACCAAGGCTTAAACGGGCAACACCTAAATCCTGAAGCTCCCCAACAGATGGAGGTAATACTCCTGCGCCAATACCGGGGTTTGCAAGAATATTGATGGGCGCATTAATTTCTTTAACGAGTGTTGAAATGATTTCTTTTTCCCATACAGGCTGAACAAATATGCAGTCGGCACCGGCTTCCCGGTATTTATTGCCACGCCTGATTGATTCAGCTAATTTTTCCTTTGGCGAACCTGGCGAAGTATAAAATGAATCAGTCCTTGCATTAATTACTAAATGAAAATCCAGGGAATCTGATAAGGCACGAATCGCTGATATCCTTTCACAAAATTCCATCTCATCAATTAACGCTGGATTTAAATCAATGCTGTCTTCAATATTTATTCCTACAATTCCTGTTGCAATTATTTTTTTAACCGAAACAATTATTTCATCTAAATTATTTCCATATCCACCTTCTATATCCACTGTTACCGGCGCTGTTACTGCATTTACGATTCCCGTTATTGCTTCAATCATTTCTGATAATTGTATTACCTGGCAATCAGGGTAACCTAAAGAGGCAGCTATTCCCATGCTTGTTGTTGCGATTGCTTTATAGCCACATGCTTCTATTAATTTAGAACTTCCGGTGTCCCATGAATTTAGCAGAACCAAAATTTCTTTGCCCTGATGGAATTTCAGGAACATTTCAGCTTTTTCTTTTTGAATAGTTGAAACCATAATATTTTTTTTTAGCTCATTGTTATTTCTTCCGCCAGCCTTTTGCCAAACCTTTTATGATAATCAGATTTCCCTTTCTGCCTTTCAACTTGCCTAACTAAAAAGTGGGCAACAATTATATTGGGTATCCAACTAAGCCATGCTACCACTAAATAGGCTTTAATAAAGTCATGAAATAATATAACTAAAAGAGGAAGGTATATTCTTAAAGTTACTGCTGAAAAACAAGCGGCATAACTATATATCATCATCTTTTGATGACTATCAATCCACCCCTTCCTTATTTCAATATAGGCCCTTAAAGTAGTATAAAACCAAATAATTCCTAGACAAATAAAACCCATAGAGGCAATAGTTCCGCCTGTTGCAAACAATGCAATGTAAATGCCTGCGGTTGCACTAAGTAAAGAAGCAATTACATAAACTTTTCCAATCCTCCTATGCAATTTCGGGTTGGACGTTCGAGACTTTTCTCTAAACTGTGTCCAGCCTATTAGTAAAGCAACTCCTCCTAATGTTATGTGTGTATAAAACTCAATGTTCCAAAATACATTATTTAATATAGCAGCGCTTTTTGAATTTAGTAATCCAAATTTCCGGTTTATAAAAAAATAATAGGTTGATAAAGATTAACCGCAAAGCAAAAACAGTTCTTTGAAATGTCTAAATATATTAGTAATTTTAACCTAAAATGTTTAGTTATGTTTTCTACTCTTAGTACTTTTGAATTTCAGTACCAGTT
>Ga0207933_1000096_pt1 | contig 87505 bp, 66 predicted proteins | sample NGESurdeep092012_4_FD_184488 | JGI IMG/M metagenome (GOLD analysis project Ga0207933, IMG submission 184488) | Arctic peat soil microbial communities from Barrow, Alaska - NGEE Surface sample F53-3 deep-092012 (SPAdes) | ecosystem: Environmental > Terrestrial > Soil > Wetlands > Peat ...
CATGCGCTGAAATTCGCCGCCATTGTCAGGATTCAGACCGAGAATTGCTACCGAGCCCTTGTCGTCCAGCTGTTCTCCAATTCGACGGGCAGCGATCCTGCCCTCCTCTTCTTCATCGTTCAGCACATAGAAAAGCCTGCTCGAGGCGCTCAACGAAAGCGGTGAACCGATGACCACTATGGGTATGTTGCGTGAAGTTGCCCTCAACACTGGGATCATCAATGCCAGCGAATGATTGGGCGCCAATATAATTCCCGCGGCATGCCGATCGACAGCTTCATCCAGAAGACCAATTTGGGTCTGAATGTCGTCGTCGCTGGTTGGCCCATTCCAGTAGATGCTGTACGCGGTTGCCTTTGTGGCATCCAGCGCCCCCTGATGCGCCGGTTCCCAAAGGTCATCGGCCGTTGTCTGCGGGATGAACGCGATGATAGGTTGCGATGAGCGGGTGCACCCGATACATACCAACAGCAGGTATGCAGTGTAAACGAAAGCCGCTTTCAGGAATCCCGGTTTTCTCATTCCTTACGCTCTCAGGATTCTTGAGGAGCCTAGCCGCACAAGAGCATGCGTCATTCCGCGAGTCGTCCACTTCCCCAGGGGAAATTCAGAATCCGCAGATCGCCTCACATCTTATCTCAACTGGAGCACACCCAGCTGAATGGCTATGGCGACGGCTTCGGTTCGATCTGCCACTTCGAGCTTTTCGGTAATGTTCGCCACATGTGACCGCACAGTGTGATCGCTGATCCCCAGCGCCGTCGCAATCTGCTTATTTGTCAATCCCTTGGCCATCATCCCGAGGACTTCTAGTTCGCGCGTAGAAAGGCTCGACCGGTGCATCCGATCCGCAAGCTTCGAAGCAATATGCTGCGGTAGATAGTTTTTGCCCGCGTGAACGGTGAAGATGGCTTCTATCAGTTCATGCTCGGAAGAATCCTTAAGAAGATAGCCGCGCGCCCCGGCATTCACCGATCTATAGACATCTTCGTCAGTTTCATAGCTGGTAAGGACTATGGCGCGAAGCGGATAGCGCCGCCGTGCGACCTCCTCCATGAGACCTATGCCGTCCAGGCGCTGCATACGAAGATCTATCAGCAAGATGTCCGGCATTTGCCCCTCCAGCACCGAGAGCGCGTCCTCGCCGCTGGCTGCCGCTCCGATGACTTCGAACTCATGGTGTGCCGTGAGCATGCTGGTAAGCCCAACTCGGATGGCTGGATGGTCGTCCACAATAACAATTCGAATCACAATTGAACCTTCTCTCAGGGTGGAACCTATTGTGAACCGCCAGGAATCAGGTCATTTGCGGACGGCCCAAAATTGCCATCCAATCGCCGGAAATTGTCCTTCCGGGGGCCAAGACCCCGCTCATTGCAGGCGGTTCTCGGCACGACTGAAGTTGTGTTTCACAGAACTTAACCAACCCCCTGTCTGGCGGACTGCACCAGGATGGCGCGAGGTTAAGCTGATTCTGGTAAACCGTAACCTCCTAAGGCCCTTTTTCAATGGATTTCCTCCGAGATGTCCCGACGTCGCCGCCCACAATGGAGTCGGACAGATGTACGAGTGACGATTCAGCATTGTGGCCGATTGCAACTTCCTTTATGGCTCTCTATATTGATCCCGTTTGCAATCCGACCAATTGAATGTGCGTTCTGCAAAGATTCACACCCAGCCACAACCGATCTTCCGCTGAAGAACGTTTGTAGCACGTGAGATGAGGATAGCAGAGAAGCAAGAAGCAGCGTGCTTGATTCATCTTGGAAGCGGCAGAAGGTCGGGACGGTATGTGCTTCGACGAGAATGGGAGAATTTCACGAATTGAGCTTGTGGCCGGTTGTTGCGCGGGGTCCGAAGTACAGATCGGGTGGACCGGAACCGGAGTTGATCGTATTGGGCTTGACGGATATGCGCCCCTGGGTGATCGTTATCGCGCCGCGAACCAGGTGAGCATAAGTTTCTTCGGGCTCTCTTTGAGAGCCAACAATTCCACGAAGGAAGCCAATGGGAGGCGAAAGTGCAATTTAGTCGGCGGAAGGTGGCATTATCCTTTATGTGCGCATTGTCGTTCATGCTGTTAGGCTTGAACGCTGGCGCGCAGTATAGAAGCACGGTCGGCGGAACAATCACCGATCCCGCGGGAAGTGTCGTCCCGAAAGCGACCGTCACCATCACTAACACCAAGACCGGGACTTCAAATACGACCGCCTCGAATGACGTGGGCATCTACTCGTTTCCTCAGTTGTCGGCAGGAACGTACACACTGAAAGTAGAGGCTCACACTTTCAGCACCTATCTTCAAACAGGCATTGAGCTCGCGTTGGATACCGCCTACCGGGTCGACGTGAAGCTGACCGTGGGGAGCGTTAGCGAAGTCGTCAGCGTTCAGGCGAATGCATCTCCGCTTAATTACGATAATGCCACCCTGAGCGCAGACATATCGCCGGAGGTCGAGAATCAGCTTCCAGCCGAAGTATCCTCCAGGCCACGGATTGCGGGTAGTTTTGCTGCGATGCTGCCCGGTGTGAATGCAACCAGGGGCATATCCAACTTCCAAAGCATGAGCATCAATGGCGGCATGCAGAACGGTCAGGAAGCGACCGTCGACGGCGTCACCATCCAGGAAGGCGACCTGACACAAGGCGGTGTCGTCGCCATGCAGGACTACACCATGTCTCCTGACGTGCTTAGCGAAGTAAAGGTGGATACCAGCAACTACGCAGTGCAGTTCGGAAACATCTCCGGCGGAGTCATTGAGATGACCACCAAGTCCGGCACGGACAAGGTGCACGGAGACCTCTACGAATACCTCAAAAACAGATCTCTGAACGCCGCCGCATTCCGCTCGACTCGTAGTCCGGACAACGAACACGAATATGGTGGAAGTGTAGGCGGTCCAATCCGAATCAAAGGTGTCTCTAAGACCATCAAGTCTTATTACTTTTTCAACTTTTCGCAATACCGTCAGAAAGGCGGCATTAATCCGCCGACCCTCACGCTCCCTACGCTCCAGGAACTGGGGGAGGCCCCTGCTGGGAGCGGCGCCTTGAAGGCGACAGCTCCTTACGGCACCTATAACTTCGATTTCAGCGACTACATCAACGGTTCAGGGGCGATTATTCCGATATATGATCCGGCAACGGAAATGGGAGGCAACCCTGCCACGCGAAAGCAGTTTATGGGCTGCGATGGGCTTCATCCGAACGTGATTTGCAACACTTACGCCGGCCTATCAAAGCGAGCGGCGGTATGGAACAGCTTTTTGCCCTCGACGCGTGCAAATGCGAATACGGTGGCCAATTTTCAGCCGCCTGCCGCGCTTCCTGATGCAATCTTGGAGGGCGCCTTCCAGTATCTCTATCGGTTCGACGTTTATGTAGGGCAGTCGGACCACTTTGCGGCTTCCGTATGGCATCAGGGAGCACCACAGAAGTTCAACAGCTATCTACCCGTTCAATTGTCCAACCAACAGCTGTTCGGCAATCCGGAAAGCTCATGGCTGAACCACTTCAACTGGGAGCACACGTTCTCCGAACATTTGCTCAATCACTTCGCCTTTGGCTACCAGGACCGGCATGAAGGCGAAGGCGTGTTGAACTATTCCTATGTGAACCAGCTGCCGCAGATTCCTGGAGTGGCGAATAATACGCAAGCGCCTGCCGCCATTTCCTTTTCGGGCGGCCCGGGCGGCCAATCTTATGGGAGCACGGACGGGTACCCCTTGGAGCACATCAATTCAAGACCGGAATATGTCCCGAATGATTTGATTACCTGGGTTAAGGGCAGGCATCAGTATGTCTTCGGCGCAGAGTATCGGGCAATTCGAGGCAGCCAAACCTCTGCGACGGGTGAAGCCGGTTCATTCCAATTCTCCACAGCTCAAACTGGGCTTCCGACCGGTACAAACGGAAATCCTCAAGCAAGCTTTTTGATCGGCCAAGTGGCCACGGCGAGCTCCACATATTATTCCGCACGAGAATACGCGAAGCGTCAGGATATGGAGGCAGTATTTGGTGGAGATACTTGGAAAGTAACTCCCAATTTTACCTTCAATTATGGGTTGCGTTGGGATTACAACAGCTCACTATACGACAAGTTTCAGAGGGAGTCGTGGACCGACCTGTCGCGGACCAATCCAGGAGCCGGCCTTCGTAAGGGAGCGATTGTATTTGCCTCGCCCGCAGCTGGGAATGCATACGCTGGGACAAGCGCGCCCGAGCACCAGTTTTTCAAGGCATTCTCACCGCGTTTCGGTTTTGTGTTTGCTCCAATGACGAATTTGACGGTCTCGACGGGCTATGGGATTGCGTGGGACCAGCTCTATGCGAGCAGCGCAAACAGCCAGACCGGCTTTAACAATACTGCGACGTATGGGGGTACCGGGATCTCTGGTTTGGGTGAAGCCATGAATCTGGATGGCGTGTTCCCAGGCGACAGCCTTGCGGGAGTACCGATCACGCTTCCGGATTTCGATCTAGGGATCGGCAATGGAGGGGTCGTGAGCGCGCCATGGCGCGACCCGATCCACGGGGCAAGGCGACCTTATTCGCAGCAATGGAACCTCAAGATCGCTCGACAGTTTGGAAACAACACTGTGATAAGCGCAGCATACGTAGGTTCGAAGGCCATGCATGTGAGGAGCGCGGTCAATCCCCAGAACGTACTCGATCCGGCCCTGCTTTCGCTTGGTTCGGACTTGAATGCTGCATTCGCAGCGGGTTCAGACACATTGACCCTCAGCAATGGCCACACCTATCAAGCTCCCTATGCCGGGTGGTCGGCTCAGATGAAGGGATGCTCACCGACAGTTGCCCAGTCATTACTTCCCTATCCGCAGTTTTGCTCAACACTGATCGAGCCGCTCGAGAGCAGCGGATTCGAGAGCTATAATTCGCTGCAGCTTACGGCAGAGAAGCGATACGCGAACGGCTTATATCTCATGGGAAACTTCACTTGGTCTAAGCTTATTGGCATGGCGGCCCAGGAAGGCGGGGGCCTAGAGGCTTCTATCTACTCGCCTTATCAGCACTATCGTTATCATGAGCTCAGCGCCATCGACGATCCGGCGGTATTCAATGCGGAAGTGATTTATCAACTTCCGTTCGGGCACGGCCAGAAGTTCCTGCACTCCAGCAAAATTGCAGATCTTCTCGTTGGCGGCTGGAACATCACCGATATTACTCACATGAATGCCGGGCAACCCCTTTCATTCAGCGCTCAGTGCACCAGGCCCGGCCAGTTCGTCGCAAGCGGGTGCTATGCGACGAAACTTCCAGGTCAATCGATTCGTACTATGTCGAGAGGTGCAGTAGATAAGGCGATTTACACCGGGGCAGCATACAGCATCTTTAATAAGAGCGCGTTCGATTCATCTACCAATTTCCAATATAATTATGTGCTGACTGCCGGGCAGCAGTTTACCGGTGTGCGTGGTTTTGGTTACGTTGATTACGATCTCTCTGTAGGTAAGACCTTCGCCATTAACGAGCGAATGCATTTCAAGGTGCAAGGGCAGTTCTTCAACGTTTTCAACCAACACACGCTTGGTAATAGCTTTGGAACCGGACTCACAAGTTCCAACTTCGGCCAGTACACCGGGACAACCTCGAACCCGCGGCAAGGCCAAATCGTAGGGCGCTTCGAGTTCTAGCAGGGGATACCCAGCTCGCTATAAATGGGGGAAGCATTGCGTGCGTTATGCATCCCCCTTTCTTCTGTGATACTAGTACTCTTCAACTGCCACGAGCCTGGAGCATGCAATGAAAGCATCGGGGTGCGGTATCCCGCGGCGAGACTTCCTCAAAGGCGCTGGCGCAGCTTGTCTTTCACCCGGCTTCTCTGTTGTAAACAATCCGACAGTGGAGGCCCAGGAGACCGTCAAAGATGCCAGATGGCGATTGGCAAACGGGCCGCTGATGACAAAATGGTCGGGCCAAGTGTCCGCCGACAGTGCGCTTCCCGAGTACCCACGACCGCAGATGATTCGACAGAAATGGCTGAACCTCAACGATGCATGGGATTATCAGGTCACCGAAAAAGGCATGGAAACAGTTCCTGAAAGCTACCGGGGGAAGATTTTGGTTCCGTTCCCCCTCGAATCTGCCCTGTCCGGCGTGATGCGGGCGCTCCAGCCTGCAGAGCGGCTCTGGTACCATCGGGCCTTCACTCTGCCGGATGACTGGAGAGGAAAGCAAATCCTTCTCCACTTTGAAGCTGTAGATTGGGAATCAAGCGCGTTTCTGAACGGGAAAGAGATCGGAAGGCACCGCGGTGGATTCGACTCTTTCCACTTCGATATAACTAAGTTTCTGAATCCATCCGGGCCCCAGGAGTTGGTACTTTCAGTCTGGGATCCGACTAATACAAGCTGGCAGCTTCGAGGGAAGCAGACGCTGCACCCGGCCGGCGCAAGTTACACTGCATGTTCGGGAATCTGGCAGACAGTGTGGCTCGAACCTGTAGACGTTGAACACATCCAATCCCTGCGCATGGTGAGCGATCTCCTCACAGGAGTTCTGCGGGTGACTGTCGAAGGGCGCATTGCTAACCAACCGATGGTAATTGAGGCTTCCGCATTCGATGGTGCACACATGGTCGGAGCTGCAACAGCTCAGGCGGGAAGTGAGCTATCTCCTGAAGTATGGGCGAACAAAGTCAAGTTCTATAAAGGATCTGGAGATACATTTACAACCGAGTTGGAGATTCCGATAGCAAATGCGAAACGTTGGTCCGTCGAAAATCCATTCCTTTACGATCTGAAGCTGGTCATGCGAGCCCCCGACGGCACTCTGAAAGATTCAGTGCAAAGTTACTTCGGCATGCGCAGCATCTCTGTTGGGCACGATGACAAGGGAAACACGCGGCTGCTCCTGAATGGTCAACCTATCCTGCTATGTGGCGCGCTAGATCAGGGGTATTGGCCCGATGGCGTGTACACGGCTCCCATGGACGAAGCTCTTCGCTTTGATATTGAGTTCGCGAAGAGCCTTGGACTCAACGCTCTGCGCAAGCACGTAAAGCATGAGCGAAAGCGGTGGTATTACTGGGCGGACAAGCTGGGAATACTGGTGTTTCAGGATTTTCCCAGTGGGAATGAGGGTGACCCTCACACGGATATGCCTCGCTCGGAAGAAGCTTTTCAACAGAACTTTAGTGAGCGCAAGCGGCTTATTGAACAGCATTGGAATCATCCCTCCATTGTGTGCTGGGTCATGTTCAATGAGGGGTGGGGCCAATGCAATACACTCCGCTATGCTGCCTGGGCCAAGAAATTTGATCCGTCCCGGCTGATAGATGAAGCTAGCGGGTTTCCATGGCACGGCGGAGGGGACATTGCGGACAACCACGGAGGGGTTCCACCTAGATTCGCCGAAAAGATTGGAATCACGAGCGAAGATGGGGGCTTTGGCCTGGGTGGCAAAGGCCATGTGTGGCCCCTCGGCACGATATGGACCTACAGAACCTGTGATCCTGAAACTGGAGCTGTCATTAGCGGGATGATGAAGCAGGCTCACGGACACCTGCCGGACGTCGACACGCGAACCATCGCTTGGATGACGACGCATGTGGGCGACCTTTATAAGCAATTTCTTGCAGATGCCGACGAAACGGGGCAGAGTGGGGATTTCTTTTGCCAATTGGTAGATGTCGAGACCGAATGCGACGGCCTCATCAGCTACGATCGTGCCGTGATCAAGGTCGACGCCGAAGAAATCAGAGGAATAACGTCCACAGCATCTGGTAGGCTTCGCATTTAGACAAGGTTCGTGTGGACAAAATGGCGGTCACGGGAAGGTTTTTGATGACTGCTTTTCTACGCGAGAGGAAGATCAGATCAAGAAGGGAGTCCGATGGCGGCAGGAGGCATGACTCGACGGGCATTGCTGCGTAATCTTGCGCCTCTGGCCCTCGTTTGGTCCAGAAAGGGCATTTGTCAATTCGCCCAGTCTACGGTTAATCGGCAAACGATCAATGTCCGGGTGCATGAAGACCGGATCTTGCGGACAATCCCAAGTGACTTTCTGGGCTTAGGCTATGAGGTTTCTTCTGTCGCGATCCCGAAACTTCTAAGTGGATCGAACCATGTTTATGTTCAGTTGCTCCGCAGTCTCAGCCATGCTGGGGTGATCCGCATTGGCGGTGCCACCTCGGATTACGAGAGTTACTCCCAAGGCGGAGAGCTAGTATCCTCTCCAAAGGGAACGGTGGTCAACCGGCGGTCGCTTGAAGATTTGGGATCGTTTCTGAATGCAACCGGATGGCGGCTGATTTGGGGACTGAATCTCGGTCAGGGAACCGTTGCTGAAGTCGTCGAAGAAGCGCAAGCGGTCAGTGCCGCAACGGGAAAGAAGCTGCTTGCCTTTGAAATCGGTAACGAAGTTGACATTTTTGGCGGAAGGCATCGACAGCGAGGCTACAGTTTCGACGATTATCTCGCGGAGTTTCGTCGCTATAAGAGCGCTATTTGGGAGAAGCTTCCAAATGCGCAGTTCGCAGGGCCGGACGCTGCAGGCAAGACTGACTGGGTGAGCCAGTTTGCAGTTGCGGAGGGCAGAAACCTCAGGCTCTTGACAGAGCATTATTATCGTGGTGGCCAGAAGGCATCCAGCTCGCTTGAAATGCTCCTCAATCCAGATCCAAGGCTCACGGCAATGCTGCAGACGCTGCAGAGTACATCGTCGTCGAGCCAAGTGCCATTTAGAATTTGCGAGACCAACTCGTTTTCCGGCGGCGGAAAGCCAGGCGTGAGCAATACCTTTGGCGCCGCGCTTTGGGCATTGGACTATTTGTGGACTATCGCTTCTTATGGGGCCAGCGGAGTCAATATGGAGACCGGACTGAATCAGCTCGGGTTTATCAGCTGGTACTCGCCGATTGGAGTTGACGCAAGTGGCGCCTACGTGGCTATGCCGGAATATTACGGGATGTTGGCATTTTCCAGAGCAAGCAAAGGGCAGCAGGTCGCGGTCGAGGTCATTCCGAAGAACCTCGAGACGACTGCATATGCCACCGTATCGGGCAATAGGGTCACGGCAACTTTAATCAACAAGGGCAGAACCAGCTCAGGGACGGTGACGCTGCAGTGCAATGCACCGATCGTCAAGGCGACCGCGCTGCGGCTTTCTGCGCCAAGCCTAGAGAGCAAGGCCAGTGTGACACTCGGCGGCGAAGAGGTGAGCTCGGGCGGGAGTTGGCAGCCACGCGATGAAGAACGCGTTCCAATATCATCTCGGGGAGCTCAGTTAGTTCTGCCGCCTGGAAGTGCTGCCGTCGTTACATTGGTGCTCAGAGCGGCATAGCGAAGAATCCAGAGTCCGCGCGGATCATTAGCATTGACAACTAGGTGGCGGTAGGTTCATCGTCTCACATGCTGGTGCAAGGCGGGTGGACGACGGCCTTTCCTAGGCTGCGAAAAAGGCCCAGAAGTCCGGGAAAAGAGGACTAGTAGTGATGCCCAGACTGTCGACGGTAATTGCGAGTTTCCTGGCGTTTTTCAGCGTCGCTATGCTGCCGGCGCAAGTTACTGCGACATCCTCCCCGCTTATGCCCTCGCCGGGGAAGCCAGTTTCCATACAGGTTGACCTAATGAAGGCTGAGGGCGTTTACAAGCCAATCTACAGCTGGTTCGGCTATGACGAAGCGAACTACACCACAATGCCCGATGGAGTTAAACTGCTGCGTGAACTTCATGACCTGAGCCCGGTGCCAGTTTATATACGCGTTCACAACCTCCTCACCTCGGGCGATGGCATCCCTGATCTGAAATGGAGTTCGACGAACGTCTATTCGGAAGATGAGAACGGAAAGGCAGTCTACGATTTCACAATTTTCGACGGCATCTTCGATGCATACAAAGCAGCCGGAGTGCGCCCCATGGTGGAACTAGGATTCATGCCGAGGGATTTGGCTGCGGCGCTGCCCGATCGGCATCGAGGTTATCAGGTGCGCTATCCCCGGGGAACCAATTCCGGCTCCTCCAACAACCCGCCAAAGGACTACGCGAAATGGGGCGAGTTGATACGGAACGTGACGGCGCACCTCGTGAAGAGGTATGGGAAGGAAACTGTACAGCAGTGGTATTTTGAAGTGTGGAACGAGCCGAATATCGGGTATTGGCATGCAAAACCTAAAGAATACTGGAAGCTATACGACTACGCTGTCGCAGGAGTCCGTGCCGCTTTGCCGGGGGCGAGGGTGGGCGGACCTGCGTCCACCGGCCCCGGCGACCCGAAAGCGTACAAGTTCCTGAACGATTTTCTCGGCCACGTGAACAACGGCAGGAGTGCTGCAAACGGTGGTTCCGTACCGCTCGATTTCATTTCGTTTCACGCAAAGGGCCAGCCGCGCATCATCGACGGCCACGTCGTGATGGGCCTTGACCACGAACTCATTGATGCGGACAAGGGCTTTGAAATTGTCGCAAAGTATCCCAGGCTTAGCAATCTTCCCATCATCCTCAGCGAGGCAGACCCGGAAGGCTGCGCGGCCTGCTCGAGCAAAGTAAATCCTGCAAACAACTACCGCAACGGCACACTTTATCCGGCGTACACGGCGGCCGCGTACAAATTGCTCTTTGATCTGCAGGACCGGCAGCATGTGGATCTTATTTCGATGCTGAGCTGGTCGTTTGAATTTGAAAACAGGCAGTACTTCGAAGGCTTCCGCTCGCTTGCGACCAACGGCGTCGACAAGCCGATCCTCAATTTCTTTCGCATGGCTGCGCTAATGAGCGGACATCGGGTGAGCACCAGAAGCGATGGCCAGGTATCGCTGGATAGCATCCTGCAGAACGGAGTCCGTTCCTCCGCCGATGTCGACGCGATGGCAACGAAAGGAAATCGCGAGGCGGCGGTACTTCTCTGGAACTACCAGGGTGAAGACCAGCCTGGCGCGGCCACGCCGGTCACGGTAACGATCTCAGGGTTTCCGGCAAATGTTTCTCGCGCTTTGCTTACGCATTTTCGTATTGACGACAGCCACAGTAATGCATATTCGGCCTGGAAGGAGATGGGATCGCCCCAGAGTCCGACACCTGAGCAGTATGCGCAGTTGAAGGCCTGCGACGGCCTCCAACTGCTCACTTCGCCGGAGTGGTTGACCGTGCAGAACGGACGAGTCGAAGCGAAGACCAACATGCCGCGAGAATCCGTTTCATTACTGCACGTGGAATGGCAGGGCGAGGAACACTCCCCGAGGGGGGAAATGGTCGGGAAAATGCATGTCTCAGGAGACCGGCAAATTCCAGAAGTGCAAAAAGCGCATTAGTGCATCTGTACTACTGTTCAATCGGTACGGTGTGCTATTGCACAGGGTTGTCGAGGTGCCTAGAATTTCGGTGTTCTCGCATTAGGAACTTGTCTCCATCCAGCAGCCATGGGCGTCGTTGCTTTTGGAGTCCGCGAACAGGATTGTTGGCGCGCCAGACCGATTGTCGAGGGTGGACTCACGCCGCTTGAACTTGTCCCATACCACTGCGAGGGAGGCGCAGCCAACATGCATACTCGTTCACTCTTTGCGTTTGCCGGGCTGCTTGTTTGCGGGCTTTCCGCGCCGCCGGCGAGTTCAAAGCCGATTCAGATCACAGACTTTGGGATTCGCCCGGGCTCCCATGTTAACGCCACGCCAGCCCTGCTCAAGGCTATCGAGAGTGCCCAAGGCAAGCCCAATCAAACCCTCGTGTTTCCCAAGGGGCGTTACGACTTCTGGCCAGCAGGGGCTTTGCAGCAGCGCCTATTCATCTCCAATCACGACGATGCGAAGAGCCGTTCGGTAGCCATGTGGCTCAAGGGCTTCTCGAACCTTACGATCGATGGCCGCGGGTCCGAATTTATTTTCCACGAATCGATTATACCCATCGCCGTGGAAGATTGCGGTTCGCTCACTCTGAAGAATCTATCGATTGATTACGCGACGCCGCACATTATTGAGGCCACGGTCGTGAGATCCACCAGAAGCTCGGTGGATCTCGAAATTGGGCCTGAGGAGAAGTACGCAATAGCGGATGGCCACATCAACATTGTGGGTGAGAACTGGCAAATGCCCGCCAAATCTAGCCTGGAATTCGATGCGAACACCAAGAGGATCGCGTGGGACACCGGGGACAACTGGGACTTTTACAAGACGACTGCCCAGAGCCTAGGGCCGGGCAGGGTGCGGGTTACAGGGCTACAGCATCAACCAATTCAGGGCAACGTGCTGGTGCTCTGGAGTGGCGATCGCCCGAACCCCGTAATCTGGGTAAGTGACTCGCATGACGTGTCCGTCGTGAATGTCACTGTACACTGCGGGCATGGGATGGGGTTCCTTGCGCAAAAGAGCAAGAACATTCATCTAGACCGGTTCAATGTGTCGCTGCGGTCTGGGACGCCCCGCTATGTAACGACGATCGCAGACGCGCTTCATTTTTCGAACTGCAAAGGGACCATTATCGTCGAGAATGGGTTGTTCGAGAACATGCTCGATGATGGAATCAACGTCCACGGGTCCTACCTCAGGGTCGTCGGTCAGCCGTCTCCGAATCGCTTAGTCATCGAATTCGGTCACCCGCAGTCGTTTGGCTTTGTCTTTGCTGCCCCTGGCGAATATGTTCAACTCGTGGATGGAGAAACGGTAATAGGATACGCGAGCGCAACGGTAAAAGCCGCTCACCGCCTGGACGACAAGCAGATCGAGCTTGAGCTGGAGCAGCCGATCACAGCAGTCGTCCGGAAGACGGATGTAATCGAGAATTCAGACTGGAATCCGACCGTGGTCTACCGGCATAATCACATTCGCAATAATCGGGCGAGGGGCGCGTTGTTTTCTACTCCAGCCGGGGTTCGCGTAGAGGATAATCTCTTCGATCATCTTTCCGGCCCCGCGATTCTGATGGGCAGTGACGCCCACTTCTGGTTTGAGTCCGCGCTCAGTCACGACGTGGTTATCCGACACAACCGGTTTGTCGATCCGACGATCGGCAAGTTCGGCGCTGCGGCTATCTTGCTGACGCCGCCGTTTCGGCCCGGCGGATCTGTCGATGCGTACGCCCTTGGCGACATCCGTATTGAATACAATCAGTTCCGTCTATTTCAGAGACCCCTCCTGTATGTCACATCTACGCAAGAGCTGACCTTTCGAGACAACAATGTCACTAACGGAATAGATTACCAGCCCTGGGCGCCGGTAACCGCTCCCATACTTTCCTTTAATCACACTAAATGCGTCGATGTGAGCGGAAATAAGTTCCCATGGCCGTTGACTTCAAGCGGAAGTCGCGATACAGACACGCAACAGCTCAAGATTCAGGGTGTCGAGACGCAGGATATGGGGGGCTGTTGGAAATGAGCCTTCGGACTAACTCTGCAACGATATGCTTCTTTTGGACCGTGGTTCTGGGCTGGGCCGGCCTCAAAGCCAGTGCGCAAGGCGAAAAAACTAACTCTGCATCCATACAGCAACGGGTGGACCGCGCTTACCAAGACCACAAAAGCAAAATCCGAATTGCGCCCGGAACGTATGAAATCATCCCGCCCGAAAACGGCCCTCATCTACAGTTTCACAACTTATCGCACTTCGAAATCGATGCCCGGGGAGTAACTCTACTTCTGACGGATACCAGACGCGGTGGAATTGAATTCCGCGACTGCGATGCCGTGGTCTTTCGAGGGGCGACGGTTCGTTACCTGACGACACCCTTTACCCAAGGTACGGTAGAGGGGATCGGTCCTGATGGAATCTGGTATGACGTTCGTATCGACATAGGCTACCCGACGAACCTGGAAAATCGATCCTACTTCCCACCGCATCCCACCGGCTACCTTTTCGATCAAAGGACGCGATGGTGGAAGGCTGATGCCTACGATTTGAGCTCGAAACGCGTGGTGCGACTGCAGCCCGATCTCTTTCGCTTCTTCTGGAGCAAGCCGATGGGTCCAGGCGTGCAACCCGTGGCTGTTGGCGACTTGATCGCTTTCCGTGGGGCAGGCCGGCACAACCTTACCATCGTGAACTCCACGCGCATGCACATTGAAGGCGTTACCATTCAGAATGCAGGGAGCTTTGCGGTTTGGGAAAATGGCGGAGCGGGCGGAAATCGATACACCATCAGCGTGAGACGCGGCCCCAGGCCGCAGGGTGCGGTCTCTGATCCTCTTCTTTCATCCACTGCAGATGCGTTCCATAGCTCTAACGTTCGCCGCGGTCCCATCGTCGAACATTCATGGCTTGAATCTATGCCGGACGATGGAATTGCCATTCATGGGACCTACGCGCTGATCTTCGAAGGCCACGACGATCGAATCGTAATTAACAAGAGCACCTTCGAGCTGGGCGATCCCATCCGCATTTACGATGCAAATGGCCGGCCCGCCGCGGAGGCCATCGTACGGGCGATAACTCCTCTTCCTGACTATCACAACACAAAGAAGAGTGCGCGGATCACATTATCCGACAACACCTGCGGTCCATACTTCGCGTTGACTCTGGACCGTCCTGTAGAAGTAGCGTTTGACTTCCTGGCTGAAAACCCCGCAGCCTCCGGCGCCGGGTACATTGTCCGCTACAACACCATCCGCAATCATCGCGCTCGGGGTATGTTGCTCAAGGCGTCAAATGGCCTGGTTGAGCACAACCAAATTGATGGAAGCACGATGGGGGGTATCGTGCTGACCCCGGAGTTCTGGTGGAACGAAGCGGGGTATAGCCGCAATGTCATCATTCGCAACAACGTGATTCGGCATGTCGCTTACGCCCCCCATCAGCTTGGCGGCATGGTGGTTGCGGCGCTGGATGGCCGTGTACCCGTGGGTGGATATGGGCATCGGAACATAGTGATCGAGAACAACCGCTTCGAAGACATCAATGGGGTCAATCTCCTGATTACATCCGCAAAGGATGTTCAGGTTAAGAACAACCGCTTTGTGCATGCGCAGAGGCAGCCTGCGAAGACTGCGGGCGCCGCCTGGGGAGAGGATCCCGGCGCTTTGATCTTCGTTACTGAAGCAACCGGCGTCCGTTTTGCTGGGAACAAGGTGGAAGATCTGGGTAAATACAACGGGAAACTCCTCGAAACCACGTCCAGTGCACAGGTCGACAATTTACACAATGGAGTTGTTATCGCAAAATGAAACCTGCCTTCTTACTATTGCTCATTGCTACGCTGACCTATCCCGTCCGGAGCCAGGAGTTCCGTGCGCCCGCTGTGCCGCTCGTGGTTCACAATCCATATTTCAGTGTTTGGTCCATGGCAGACCATCTCACCGACACGGTTACGGAGCACTGGACAGGCGTCTCGCAATCTCTGGTCAGTATTGTGCGGATCGACGACAAGCCATATCGCATCATGGGTGGCCCATATCGAATGGGCGGCAATCGGCAGGGCGGTATTCCCGCTCTGGAGCAGCAGAGCGTTCGGGTACTCCCCACCCGCACAATCTACGACTTCAGTGGCGCAGGGATGAAGCTCCAGCTCACATTTCTCACACCTGCCCTTGCTTACAATCTGAATCTGCTTGCCCGCCCCGTGACTTATATCAGTTGGTCAGCACAATCCGAAGATGGAAATACGCACGAGGTAGAAGTGTACTTCTCCGCATCGGGGCAGCTGGCCGTCAATACGCCCTACCAGGAAGTAAACGCCTCACGCTTGAGGTCCAGTGGGTATACGGCGCTGCGCATCGGAACCACCGAGCAGCCGGTTCTTCAAGAAAAGGGAGATAACCTCAGGATTGACTGGGGATATCTGTACGCAACAGCGGATCAAGAATCAGGAACGGACGAAGCGATCTCAGACGAACGCCATGCGCAAAGCGAGTTCCTGACAACTGGGCAAATCCCCGAAAACGACGATTTCGATTTACCCAGGCAAGCAGGAGAGCGCGGAGGCCCGGCGCTGGTCTTTCGCCTCTCCTTGGGGCACGTAGCAACCCAGCCTGTTCAGCGTTACGTCATCTTGGCCTATGACGAAATTTACTCCATACGCTTTATGGATCGACTTTTGAGGCCGTATTGGCGACAGAATGGCGTCACGATGCCCGACCTGCTTGCAACATCTCTTCACGACTACCCGTCGATCAGCGCGGAATGCAGCAAGTTCGATGATGACCTAATGGCTGACCTTCGCACACTGGGCGGCGAAAAGTATGCTTTACTCGGCGCATTGGCCTACCGGCAGTCGCTAGGGGCGCAAACTCTTGCAGTCGATTACAATGGCACGCCATTATTCTTTCCGAAGGAAAATTCAAGCAATGGCGATATCTCCACAGTTGACGTAATCTTTCCAGATTCGCCGTTGCTCCTACTGCTAAATCCGACCTTGGCGGAGGCTTCTCTCGAGCCCGTATTCGAATACGTGGCCTCAGGCCAGTGGCCTTTCCCATGGGCGCCACACGATCTAGGAACCTATCCAGTTGCCGACGGGTACCACTTTCCACCGAATGTGGACATGAGTCCTTCGCGAGCCGTGATGCCGGTTGAGGAGACCGCCAATATGATTCTGCTGGTTGACGCGCTGGCCAGGATTGATGGCAACGCGGCGTATGCCGAAAAGTATTGGCCCATTCTTACCACCTGGGCAGAGTATCTGCGTGACCACGGACTTGACCCGGATAACCAATTGGCGTCTGACGATTTTGCTGGCAGAATTGCGCACAGCGCCAACCTTTCCGTTAAAGCTATTGTCGCGCTAGCCGCATATGCTCAGCTGTGCAACGATCTGGGGAAGAAGCAGGAAGGAAACGCCTTCAGCGCCGTTGCAAAGAAGTATGCCCAGCAGTGGATGGAGATGGGGTCGGATGGAGATCACTACCGCCTAGCGTTCGATCAGCCGGGAACCTGGAGCCAAAAATACAACTTGGTCTGGGATAAAATTTTGAAACTTAATGTGTTTGCTCCGGAAGTTGCGCAGCAAGAAGCCGCGTTCTATGTGAAGAAGCAAAACGAATATGGCATTCCACTCGATTCCCGTGCCGATTTTACGAAGCTCGACTGGCTCTTCTGGTCTGCTTCGTTGGCTGATTCGAAAGCGGAATTCGAGGCGCTCATAGATCCCGCGTATGACTTCGCCGATAAGACGCCGGATCGCCAGCCACTCGGCGATCTCTACGATACCAAAACCGCGCACCGCAGAGGATTTGAAGCGCGATCGGTTGTGGGAGGAATCTTCGTCCGCGCACTTACCGATCAGGGGATCTGGAACAAGTGGGCAGCACGTTCTCGTGGCCCTGCGGCCACATCCCAGCAAATTGCGCCTGCGCAGTGATGCCGGAGTTGGCAGAGTGAAAGATCTGGTCGGCCTTGATCCCGGAAGTCGCGAAAGTATCTGAAATGAAACAAATGCCGGATACATGGTCACAAAATGGATTACTCAATGAATAGAAGGACATTCTCAAAGCTTGCCGTTTTATCTTCAGTTCCTCTTGCCTACCGTGGAGGCTGGCCGGAGCCAGCGGCAGAAGAGTGGCATCCGGCGCGCGTTCCACTCAGCACAAAATGGGCCTCCGATGTCACCCCGGCAACTGCATGGCGCGAGTATCCTCGCCCAAGTCTGGTCCGAAAGGAGTGGCAAAATCTGAACGGACTGTGGGACTACATCGTTACGCCTCTTGCCGCGGACAATCAGCCCGAGGGTTCCATGTTCACTGGTAAGATTCTGGTTCCGTTTGGTATTGAATCGCAGCTCTCTGGTGTGATGGCTCCCTTTTTGCCTGATCAGCGTTTGTGGTACCGCCGGATGTTCGAAATTCCAGAAAAATGGCGATCACAACGCGTGCTCCTACATTTTGATGCGGTGGATTTCGAGTCCACTGTCTGGCTGAACGGGAAGTCAATCGGAACGCACAAGGGTGGATACGACCGTTTTAGCTTCGATATCACCGATTCAATCAGACACACCGCTGCTCAGGAACTGGTGGTATCAGTCATCGATCCGACTAATCAAGGAAACCAAGCAGTCGGCAAGCAAAGCTTGCAACCTCGTGGCGCGAGTTACACCGCAACCAGCGGTATTTGGCAGACCGTCTGGTTAGAGCCAGTACCGCAGACCTACATCACTTCGATCAAAATGACGCCCGAAGTAGGGCAGTCTCAGCTAAGACTGAAAGTGGAAACGCAAGGAAGGGATGCAACGTTAAGGGTCAGCGTAGTCGCGCTTGACCGTGGTCTTCCAGTGGCCCATGCCAGTGGCGCTGCTGGAGAGGAAATTGTTCTCTCCTTACCAGCCCCCAGGCTCTGGTCTCCAGAAGCTCCCTTCCTATACGACTTAAAGGCGGCGATTACAGGCCCAGGTGAAGGGTCATACGATAATGTACTCAGCTATTTCGGCATGAGGGAAATATTGCTCGGCAAAGACGAACTGGGCAGAGCGCGTCTCTTTTTAAATGGGAAGGCGGTATTTCACCAAGGCCCACTTGACCAGGGATTCTGGCCTGACGGTATTTATACGGCTCCCACCGACGAGGCTCTCAAGTTCGACCTCGAGTATATGAAATCAGTCGGCTTTAACGCAGTGCGTAAGCATGTCAAGGTTGAGCCAGATCGGTGGTATTACTGGGCTGATAAACTCGGCCTGCTGGTTTGGCAGGATATGCCCGCCGGCCGGCTGAAAACTTCGGAATCCCGCGAACAGTGGGAAAGCGAGATGGTCCGGCATGCAGAAAATCTCTTTAACCATCCGAGCATAGTGATTTGGACTTTATTCAACGAAGGGTGGGGGCAATACGATACGTTCTCGCTCGCGGTCAAGCTTCGTTCGCTTGACAACACACGCCTGATTAACAATGCGAGCGGCTGGTACGACAGGCGATGCGGCGATATTGTAGACATGCACTTTTACCCTGGCCCGTCGGTGTGCGACGCCGAAGACAAGCGAGCATCGGTCACCGGAGAATTTGGCGGACTCGGATTTGTTACTCCTGATCATATGTGGAAAAGTGACGCCTGGGGATATCAAACCTACTCCGATCAAGGGACGTACAACGCGACATATCAGAGACTCTGGCAGCGAGTGCATAAGCTGCGTGACAAGCATGGGCTTTCGGGAGCAATTTACACACAGATCAGCGATGTAGAAACCGAATCAAACGGGATGCTTACCTACGACCGAAGAGTAGAAAAGCTGGATAGCAAGGGAGCGCGTGCCGCCCACCTGGGCCAGCTTCCGCCTTTAACTTACAGGGCGCTTCTGGCTCTGTCGAAGGATCAAGCTCAGGAGTGGTCGTATACCGTCACTCAACCTGATGCAAACTGGGCTCGGCCTGATTTTCGGGAGTCCGGATGGTCCAAAGGGGAAGGCGGGTTTGGCACTCGCTTTGGATCTCCTGAGTTTGTGAGAACCAGGTGGAATACCACAGACCTGTGGGCTCGGCGGGGATTTGTCATTCCGCCGGAGGGCATTCACTGGCCGCTTATCACGAGCTATTTCGGAGTGGATTTCGAACTGTTTCTTAACGGCGTCCTGGCTTGTCGCCCTGAAGGGTTTCATAATACGTACGGTATCTATGAGGTGAATCCGGCTTCTCGTGCCACTCTGAAACCTGGAGTGAATAGTATCGCGGTCCACTTTATTCAGAGATCTAAGGGTGGCGATCAGTACGTCGACGTGGGCCTGGTGGATGAAATTGCGCCGGGTGATTAACGAATACCAGGAGTGCTCTTGCTCTAATCGCGAATGTATTGTTTCAGGGAGTGATCACGACAGAGCTCTACACGTAAAGCAGTCACGGAGGACGCATGCCGAAACGGAGTTGCATCACGAAGATCGCAGTCCTTCTTTGTTGCTTCCTTGGTTTGGGCTCGCAGTTGGTTCCGGCCCAGTCGCCACAGAGCGACCGGGCTCAAGAGGTGATCGCCGAGAGGCAACCCGTAGCCGATCTGGGCGACGGAGTTTATCGCAACCCCATTGTCGCCGGCGATTATCCAGATGACTCAGTAGTGCGGGTGGATCGTGACTATTACATGGTCCATAGCGTGGCTCTGTGGCGCAGGATGTTGGTATGGCATTCACGCGATCTAGTTAACTGGGAGCCCTACAGCATCGTTCCGATATTAGTATCCGGATCCGTTGCGGCTCCCGACCTGTCGTATAGCAATGGGCGGTTCTATCTGTATCTGCCAATCACTCACCAGGGCACTGAGACTGTCTGGGTAACGACTGCCAAGTCGATGAAAGGTTCGTGGAGTGAGCCCATCGATCTGGGGGTACGCGGGAGTGATCCAAGTGTTGTCATAGACGCTAAAGGGAACCGCTATCTATACATATGGGGCGGCCGCGTGGTTCCGCTTACGGCAGATGGGCTGAAGGTGAATGGAGAGCTGACGAAGGTCTATAGCGGCTGGGAGTATCCCAGCGACTGGCAAGTGGAGTGCTATTGCCTGGAGTCTCCGAAGCTGATCCACCATGGAAACTACTTTTATCTGATCTCTGCGCAGGGTGGCACGGCAGGTCCTTCGACCAGCCACATGGCTTCGGTGGCGCGTTCGAGTTCTCCATTGGGTCCGTGGGAGAACTCCCCTTACAATCCCCTAGTCCATACCTTCAGCCGTTCCGAGAGATGGTGGTCGCAGGGACATGCAGTGCTGGTGGACGATGTGGCGAGCAACTGGTGGATGATCTACCACGCGGTCGAAAATGGATATCGGTCGCTGGGCCGGCAGACCCTCCTCATGCCGATTGAGTGGACCTCTGACGGCTGGCCGCGCATTGCCGACCAGGCATCTCCGTCGGGCATCCTACACAAGCCAGCGGGGGAGAATATCGGCGGCGGCATGCCGCTTTCCGACAACTTCGATAGTCCGGAGCTTGGGCCACAATGGAATTATCGCAATATCGCAGACCCACAGGCGGGGGTACGCTCCGGCGATGGAGCGCTTCATCTTCTGGCCGGCGGCTCCGATGTGTCGGATGCGCCTATGTTGGTGGTGAACCCGGTGAACCACGTCTATGAAGCGCGGGTCGAGGTCGAGGTTTTGGATCAGGCCGCAGCAGGGCTGGTTCTCGCTGCGCCGGAAAGCCAAGCTACCGGAGCAATTCTCCGCAAAGGTGAATTAGTGATGTATGTGAGAGGAAGGCGACATCTCAAGCTTCCCTGGGACGGCAACCGCGCTTTCTTTAAGGTCATGGATGACAATCATGACATCTCGGTGTACTACAGCCAGGATGGAAAGCAATGGAAGCGGTTCGATTTCGGAATCGAGGTGGATGGAGTAGCCGGCGTACGGGTAGGACTGGTGGCCAGCGGAAACGGCACGGCCGTGTTTAGGCACTTCGACTACCAAGGCTTGGATTAATGCGGATACGAACGCAAGCGAGGCAGCGAGAGGATGTAATGAGAGACAAGATGATACTCGGTCGTGGTGAGATCAAGATTGGCAAGACCTATGTCGTGGTGCCCATTGCAATGATACTTATTCTGTGTGGTTCCCGCAGTTTGCTTGCGCAAGTGTCCAGGGGATCCGAACACGCTCAGGAAGTCACTGCTGAGCGGCAGCCTGTGAGCGATTTAGGGAGTGGATTTTATCGCAATCCTGTCATTTCCGGCGACTACGCCGACAACTCCGTGGTGCGGGTGGGAAGCGACTATTTTCTGGTGCATGGCAGCGGTCAGCCACGCGGAATGCTGGTATGGCACTCTCGTGACCTGGTCAATTGGGAACCATACTCTATCGTCCCGGTGCCCGTGAAGGGCTCTATCTGGGCTCCTGATCTTTCCTATACCAATGGCTTGTTCTATCTGTACCTGCCCATGATGTATCCGGGTACCGGCACAGTCTGGGTAATGACTGCCAAGTCGATGAAAGGTCCGTGGAGCGAACCTATCGACCTTGGGGTGCACGGCATCGATCCAGGAGCCGTGGTGGATGCACAGGGACATCGCTATTTATATGTTGACGCCGGCCGCGCGGTTCCACTTACGGCGGATGGGCTGAAGGTGGATGGGGAACTGACGAGGGTCTACGGGGGATGGCAGTATCCCAGCGACTGGCAGGTGGAGTGCTACTGCCTGGAATCTCCGAAGGTGATCCACCATGGAGACTACTTCTACCTGATCTCAGCGCAGGGGGGCACCGCCGGACCTTCAACCAGCCATATGGCCTCGGTGGCTCGATCCACGTCTCCTTTGGGCCCGTGGGAGAACTCTCCGTACAACCCGCTCATCCACACCTTCAGCCGTTCAGAGCGGTGGTGGTCGCAGGGCCACGGCGTGCTGATCGATGATGTGGCTGGAAATTGGTGGATGATCTATCACGCGATAGAAAACGGGTACCGTTCGCTTGGCCGGGAGACGCTACTGATGCCGATCGAATGGACGGCGGACGGATGGCCGCGCATCGCAGATCAGCAATCGTCTTCAGGGATCCTGCGCAAACCTGCTGGAGAAAATGTTGGCGCGGGCATGCCGCTCTCCGACACCTTTGAAAGCAGCGAACTTGGTTTGCAGTGGAACTATCGGAATATTGCAGACCTCGCGACGAGTGTCCAGGTTGGCGGCGGCGCGCTTCGCCTTCTCGGCGGCGGTTCCGATATTTCCCATGCGCCCATGTTGATTCTCCATCCCGTGAATCATGCGTACGAAGCGCAGGTAGAGGTCGAAGTTCGCGACGGCGCGGCAGCGGGCCTGGGGTTGGCAGCCGGGCGCGATGATCAGTTTACTGGAGGCGTTCTTCGCAAGCATGAATTAGCCATGTACGTGCGCGGGCACCAGCAACTTAAGCTGCCTTGGGGAAGCAACCATGTGCTCTTCAGGGTGCGGGACGACCATCACGACATTTCGGCCTATTACAGCCCGGACGGCAAGCAGTGGAAACGCTTCGACTTCGGGATCGAACTGGACGGAGAAGCCAGCATACGCGTGGGGCTTCTCGCGGCCGGCAGCGGTGTAGCAACCTTCCGGCACTTTGCTTATCAGGGCTTGAACTGATTTTCAAATGATAGGACCTGGCGGGGTGATTGCGATTCTATGAAGAAGGATGGTTGCGTGTTATGAAGCTTGCGATATGCCTGTTATTTAGTTGCCCGTGTTGCCTTTTCGGAGCGCCGATTACAGCCGATATCTCCGGAGTGGCGCCTGGCCCGATCTCCGTGACAACTCCGACCGGCTCGCTTCAGGTCTCGTGGTCAGATGCGGAGCTGCACCACTGGCAGGTCACTTTTTCCCTCGATTCCTCATTTCCGCTTATTTCGGCCATCACCGCTGACGGCCGAGTTGTGGTGGAGCATGCGACGCCGGTCTATCGATGCTCGACAGGAAAACGTCGCGGCGGCTGGGATGCGTTCTTCGATCTTCCGCCCACGTATCCCGAGGGAACCCGGCGCTTTGTCCAGCAATTCCATCCCACGGCTGTTACCGCGCAAACGGTAGGCAATCGCGTTGAAGTCTCGTTCAATGGTATGAAGCTGGGAATTTTCCAAGGAAAACTGCGGTACGACTTCTATCCCGGAAGCGCGCTCATTCAGCAGGAAGCGGTACTCAGCACCAATGAACCGGACACAGCCTATTACTACGATGCAGGCTTTCAGATGACGTCGCCTGCAGCGCGCCAGCCGAGCGGCTTGGTGGACTCGGAAATTACCTATTACGATGCGGCCAACAAGCTGGTAACGATCTCCACGCCACCGTATGGCTCCGAACGACGCCCTCTTCGGGTTCATTATCGCGCGCTGGCGGCCAAGATCAACTCAGGCAGCGTTGCCGTCTTCCCGGCCCCGCATCGATATCTGTTCGCGCGCGATTACACAACAAACCTCGGTTATGCCTGGTATACATCCTGGTTTGGCCAAGTGAGCCTTGGGATTCAGCAGCCCTCCGATGACAACACGGGCATCTACCCGTGGGTGAATGCGCCTCCGGGGACTGAGCAGGAAATGGGCCTCTTCATTCTGCTCGGAACCGGGCAGCCCAGCGAGACGCTCCAGCATGTCCTCGCGTATACGCACAGCGATCGCTACCCCCACATCGATGGCTACATCACCTTCGCGCCCCACTGGCATTTTGCTTACACCGTACAGGAAATGCAGAACGGCCCAGGCTGGCAGCCGCCCTTCAAAGCAGAGCTCGAGAGCATTGGGCTGGATTCGGCGATGATCATGGATTTCCACGGGGACGGTCATCCGCGCGACCTCAGTCCCGTGCGTCTTCAGGAACTGAAGGAGTATTATAAGGCGTGCCGAGCTCAATCAGGCGAGCACTTCCTCCTTATTCCTTCAGAAGAAGCCGACGTGATTCTCGGTGGTCACTGGGGACTGGTTTTCCCCAAGCCGGTGCTCTGGTATATGAATCGCCGCCCAGATCAGCCCTTCAAAACAATCGATCCGACGTTCGGGACGGTGTACCGGGTTCACAGCACCGATGAAGTGTGGAAGATGGTCATGGAGCAGAAAGGCTATGCTTACCAGACTCATCCGCGCACCAAGGGCTCTACCGGCTATCCTGACAAGATTCTGAACACCGACTACTTCAAGTCTGCTCGTTACCTCGGGACGGGATGGAAGGCCATGCCCTCCGACCTGTCGTCTCCCCGCCTGGGCGAACGAGCATTCAAAGTAGCCGACGACCTGAATAATCTCGGCTTGCACAAGATCATGATCGGTGAGGTGGATGTGTTTCAGGTGCACAAGACTGACGAACTGTATGCGCATATGAACGTGAACTACGTTCCGATTAAGCGCCTGCCCGACTTCGATCACTACGGCAGATTGCTGGATGCGCTTGCCGGCGGCCGCGGATTCATCTCTACTGGCGAGATCCTACTTCCCTCATTCTCCATCGCACCGACCCCCGGAGACCAATTGAAGGTGACCGCAAAGGTCACCTCCACGTTTCCGCTGCTCATGGCTGAGATTGTGTGGGGCGATGGGATTAGCACCCACCGGCAGATCGTCGACCTGCAGTCGACACACCAGTTCGATGAACACAACTATACATGGCAGGCAGATGCTCCCGGATGGAAGTGGGCACGCTTGGCGGTGTGGGACATTGCCAGCGATGGAGCATTTACTAATCCGGTGTGGCATCCATAAACGAGTGCGAAATTACCGAAACCAAAGGAGGAGGAAAACGTTATGCGTCGACGGAGCGGCTGGCTGGAAGTGGCACTATGCGCATTGTGGGTGGTGCCCATGTTCGGGCAGAAGGATCGAATCGCGGCAACGCCCCCGATGGGCTGGAATAGCTGGAACTACTTCCATTCCAAAGTCACTGACGCCGATGTGCGAACTGCGGCCGATGCGCTAGTATCCTCAGGCATGCGTGACGCCGGCTACATTTACGTCAATATCGATGACACCTGGGAAGGACCGAGAAATGAGCAGGGCGAGATTACGTCGAACAGCAAGTTTCCGGATATGAAGGCGCTGGCCGACTACATTCATTCGCGTGGGCTCAAGTTCGGCATCTACTCCTCTCCTGGACCGACGACATGCGCTCGGTATCCCGGCAGCTATGGCCATGAGCAGCAGGATGCGGATATCTACGCAAAATGGGGCGTGGACTACCTAAAGTACGACCTCTGCAGCTATGGCAACATCATGCGCAACGAGTCCGACGGCAATCAGCAGGTTGCATGGACCATGATGCGCCAGGCATATGAGAAGATGCACCAGGCTTTGCTCAAAACCGGGAGACCCATTCTCTACAGCTTCTGTCAGTATGGGCGCGATGCAGTATGGGAATGGGGGGCTGAAGCGGGAGGTAACACCTGGCGCACGGGTACTGATATTCAGGATAGCTGGATCAGCATGTCGAATATCGGGTTTTCTCAATCAGGTCTGGAAAAGTACGCAGGTCCCGGTCACTGGAACGATCCGGATATGCTCGAGGTTGGCAATGGTCACATGCGGCCGGACGAGTATCGCGTCCATATGAGCTTGTGGGCTATGTTGGCGGCGCCGCTTCTCGCCGGTAATGATTTGAGCCACATGACCTCCGATACTCTGAGCATCCTGGCAAATAAAGAGGTGATTGCCGTCGATCAGGATCCTTCGGGAAAGCAGGGCTACAGAGTCTCAAACATCGGCCCCTTTGAAGTCTGGGTGAAGCCGCTCTCTCATGGCGACAAGGCGGTCGCCCTTTTCAATCGCAGCGAGGATGAGTACCCAATTACCGTCAGGCTTAAAGATGTCGGTGTCAAGCGCACGGCGCAGGCCAGGGACCTGTGGGAGCACAAAGATGTCGGAACTATTCATGGCACCTATACGGCTATGGTGCCGCGCCACGGGGTCGTCATGCTCCGACTGACAGCTTCTAAGCATTTGGTGCGGCACTGGGGTGGACCCATTGGGTGAGACAACCGAATAAGACACCGAAAGAAGAGGGTGACGAAGCTGGACACGCTATGCTTGAGCACCTGCACCACATCGGATTGGACCTGATTTCAGGCCGGCGGCGATGATTCTGAGTAAGTAACGAAGAAATAGAGGTAAATGCAAGTTGCCATGACATCTCTGTACTCCAATGCTTTGTGATTTCAGATACAGAGGTCCCTTTGTAACATGTGATCGCGAGTTGTTGCCCAGATCGCCCCAGATTTGTTTGTACGCGTGTCGAGGGGTCAGGTATGCGCCAACTCAGAGTAACCATGGATGGACAAATTGCTCTTCTCGCGGTTGCGGAGAAAGGTTCGTTTGAAGCAGCCGGGAAATATCTCGGCATCGGAAAATCGGCTATTCGCAAGCGAGTCCACAGTGTAGACACCGAACTCGGGACGCCAGTGTTCCGAGCAATGGGAAAAGGGATGGTGCTGACAGACGCCGGCAATCTCTACCTGCTGTCAGCGCGAGAATCGGTCAGGCAGGCACTGCTCGGGGTAGATCGCGTACAGGCATTCCTTAGGGCCCAGACGAACGACCTGCGCATTGGATACTCGACCTACCTCAATACTAGGCTACTCGACATTATTCGGCGGATTCAGCCCGAAGGCATCGGCTCCCTGTCAGTGACGAAGGAGAGTTTGACGACGCGTCAGACGGTCGCCGGAGTCCTTCAAGGAGATTTCCATGTCGGATTCGGAATTCTCCCGATCCTGGAATCTGATATTTCCTCGCGCCTGCTGTTCGAAGAACCTCTGGTGGCCTGCCTGCCGGTGCGCCACCGTCTCGCGACGCGGTCCATGATCCGACCTGAAGAACTGGAAAACGAACCTGTCATTTCTGTGTCTCGAAAGGGACTCCCGGGCAGGCATCAGGAGATCGTGACGCACTTTGAGAGCCTCGGAGTTTCACTCAAATTCGTGGCCGATGCCTATTCAGCAAGAGAGGCGCTTTGGCTGGTGACGCAGGGTATCGGCGTCTCGCTGACGACAAGATTCTCGGCTTCGTCATACCGCTACGACGTTGTGATCAGGCCACTCTCGGATCGACTACTCACGGTAAAGAGCGGTGTGTTTACACGGCGCGATCACGTACAAAAACTTGTGAGCGATTTCGTGGACTTGGCGTGGACCGAGACTACGGCTCTGCGCGCGAATCAACAGTGGCAGCCAACTTCAAAATAGCAACTCGACTAATCGTACGGAGAAACTCATGCGCCGCTTCTACCTAACCTCCATTGCAGGGTTACTCGCCCTGACCGCCTGTAATGACATCAAGCAACCGAATAGTACAAACTTCAGGAATGCAATCGGTCAGTATTTAGTCAAGCAGGGTGAAGCCTGTACCGTGATCGGTCGCCAGTTCCCGGTTGATGTTCCCCGGTCGGAGCAAAATGAACAATCCGGGATCGCACCGGAACTGGCGGCTCTGGAACAGGCCGACCTTGTGCGAGGGGCCAATACGACAGCAGTAGTTCACACTATGCTCGATCCGGTGCGAGGTCCAACCCCTCCGCAGGCTGTGAAGCAATATGAGCTGACAACGGAAGGCAAGAAGTATTTTCGGCAGATAGAAGGTACATTCGGCCAGACCAGCGGTTTCTGCTATGGGCAGAAGAGTGTCGATGCGATCGTCAAATGGACGGAGCCTGCGAAGGTGGGCCCGTATTCGCAGACCGAAGTTACCTATACCTATAAAATCGCAGACCTTGCACCGTGGGCGAGGCGGCCCGATGTACAGCGCGAGTTCGGGGACGTGCGAACGACCGTCAACAGGATATCAAAGTCGGACGAGATCATTGATCTCCAGTTGACCAATCATAGATGGGAAGTCCCGACATCCTGAAACGGCCACGGCTGCCTATTGCATATCGTCCATGAATTCATGGTACGCGCGAATCTCCGTGACGCGCCGCCAGCCATCCTGATTGGCCACATGCGCGATCATATCGATGGATCGCCTGCACTCCTCCATAACGTCCTGTAAGGGGACCCCGCCCGAACCGCGCATGGCAAGCTGGGCGAGCCGTCGCAGAGCATCTTCGGCGCCGTTGGCGTGAATGGTCGAGAGCGATCCGCGATGGCCGGTGTTGAGCGCGTCGAGAAAGACGCGCGCCTCCGGGCCGCGAATTTCCCCGACAATGATCCTGTCGGGCCTGTGGCGAAGCGCAGCCTTGAGCAGGTCCGCAAATCCGATCTGGCTCTTATGGGTGTCGAGCTGGGCCTCGGCGGAGATGACGTGCCGCTTCCTTATATATAGCTCGGCCACGTCTTCGAGGATCAGAATACGGTCGGTGTCGGGGATAAAACCGGCGAGCACATTGGTTAAAGTCGTTTTTCCTGCCCCCGTTCCACCTGAAATCAAGAGATTGTCACCGCGCCGGACAGCATCGGTAAGCTGTTGTCCCTGCCCCGCAGTGAGCATTCTGCGCTCGATTAGATCGTCCATCGTGAAGTTCCGTGAGGTGAACTTGCGGATGGTCATCATGGGTTGCGGATTGACCACGGGCGGGATGAGCGCCGCCATGCGGCTGCCATCGGGCAGGCGCAGGTTCAGGATGGGCGAATCCGCGTCGAGCTTCTTGCCGAAGCGATTGGCGATCACTTCGAGGCCCGTCAACAGAGCTCCCTCTTCAAACCGCACTTCCGATACCGGCTCGATGCGTCCCTTTTCCTCTGTCCAGACGGAGCCATCGGGGTTCACCATGATCTCGGAAACGGTGCGGCTGAGGAGGAGATGCTCAATGGGCTTCAGGAACGGAATGATGACTTCAAAGCTCACGCGGATATCCTCTCTGGATCGAAGGCGATCCGTTCCTGATCGAACCATGACATGGTGACGGGTAGGAAATCAGGCTTGAGATAGCAGTAGGTAGGGGGAAGCGGGCTGACGCCATCGAAGGCGATGACCACCGACTGCGCATTCTTGAGATCGAAGAAGACCTTTTCCTCGAACAGCGGCTCCATATGTTTCTGGTACTGCTTGGAGGCCGAGACGGAGCCTTTGCTGGATGATGTGCGGCCACTGAGCCAGCCGACATTGGCATTGGCGGAAGACTCGGAGACGGTATAGCTGATACGAGTGCGATCCGTCTTGCCGCACAGCTCCGACGCATACCGTGCCGTTTCAGGATCAGTCGTCGTGAGGAAGACCTTGTTGCGGAGAGCCTGCAGCAGGGTCTTAACACCCTCATTGGGCAGCGCGTCCTTGAGGCTGGAAATGCTCTGCATAGCGACGATGGGGATGCACTTCGGCTGCCGGGAGATCGATAAAAATCTCTCATCGCCCGTCGGATTATCGCCGCCCACCGTGGCGAAGTTCTGATACTCATCGCAGATAAAGACGGTTGGGCGGAAGTGTCGCTCGGGGTGAGCATCCATCTTCGGGATACGCAGCTGCATGGCGCGTTGGTAGTCGATCTTCATCATGGTCCCGATGGTCTTCGCCAACGCCGGGTTCAGGGCCACGGGAAAGTTCAGGCCAACGACTGCGCCAGATTCGATCAGTTCCTCGAAGGGTCGCAGGACGATGCCGGTTGGATCAGAGGCGCATGGCTTGCCGTCATACAGTTCCTTCGGCGGGCAGAAGACGCGGCGCACATCGGGATCGGTCTCGAAGAGCGACAGGAAGACAACGATACCCTGGATGATGGAGGTCTTGACCTCCGAACGGAAGAATTTCCAGTGCTCCCAGTACCAATACTGAATGCTGTCGAAGCGGTCGCGCTGCTCTGGGCGATATGGCTTGCGGGTGAACACATCGAACTCGGTGGACGTCTCCTGTGTCAGCAAGTTCTCCAATGCCTCAGTCCATGCAATCAGATAAAAGCCCGCATCCTTATTCCAGTCGAAGCCGAGTGGAGACAGCAGAGCCTCGTATTCTCGGTACGTTTCCATATCGATACCGATATAGCTGGTGGAACTGAAGCGCGAACCGACTTCGGCCAGCATCTCTTCGAGTTTGCCAGCGCTGATGACGGTACGGAAGAGATCGACCATCGTGAGGTATCCATCGCGGATGCGGTGGAGCAGGATCACGTACCGCACAAGGTCTGTGTAGGACTGCTGCCAGAAGGGTTCCTTGCCCTTGCCCCAGATCGACGTGATGATGGAGGCGATGTTGAACGCCTGTGCGTAAGCATCGAGAGAGTTGTTGAGCGGGTTGTAGCGGATGACGCCATCGAGCGAGACCTCGACATAGTCCTGTTCCCGTCCGCACCATTTCAGGATGCGTTGAAGCTGCCGGCAGAGGTCGCCTTTGACCTCCAAGACTATGCCGGAGAGTCGCCGCGCCGGGTCGTCGGCGCGGTATGCGAACAACTGTCGCATCGCCGGCAGGATCAGCCCATAGGTCTTACCTGAACCGATAGAGCCGAACGACGCGATGCCGGTGTAGAGGCCGCGCTCCGGGATCGACAGCCACTGCGGAGTTGGGCTGGGTCTCGGGACGAGCTGGCGATGGACCTCGCCAAGGACCAGGGACAGTTCCGTTCGGGTGCGTGGTTCAGGATACGGAGGGAGGGAGCCCGCCGCCAGTTTCTGCTCACTCCTATATAGATGGACATACAGGAGAGAGAAGATCATGGAGCAGGCCAGGAACGGCGTGGAGTACAGAAATAGGTCGTAGCTCCAGACTACCGCGTGAAAAACGGCAGGCCGCTCCAGCGCAATCAGACGGAGTAGGCGGTTCGCCCTGTCGATTGGAAACACGCTGTTGAGGACGATGCCGCACGCGATGCTCAGTCCCAGGGAGAGGAGGACGCGGTACCCGACCAACGGGCGAATGAGCCTTTGAAGATGCGGATGTTGACGCATGATGGATATGCCTCCTCTATGCGGGGGCAGCCGAAGTATCCGGCTTCGGTGCGGCTTCGGTTGCTGACTTAATCGGTACTGACGCTGGTTTTGTGCTGCTAGCGGGCTTCGCAGGATTCGCGGTGGAATTGGCTTTATACCTCTGGAACTCTTCTTCCTGCGTCAATGCGAAGCGCAGCAGCTCGTTGATGATGTAGTTCGTTTCATTATTCGACCACTCGGCGAGTAGCTCGATGTCATCGGCTACGGTCTGGTCGATGGAGGATTGCAGCTTCGCACGTCGAATCCTGCTGACGCCGTGCTCCAGTTTCAGTTTGCTCATGAATATCTCCGACGATAAAGTTTGTATCTGTCCCGGCTGCGATAGGGATCAGCAAAGGATGCTGAACTGATCCGGTTGGTATCCAGCGCAGATCAGTGAAATATCCGCGGCGGATATTTTCTGGATACGTAGGTGCCAGGGAGCGACCAGCGCGGCGGAGCCGACGCGGGAACACCGCAGGTGGGGGTCGCTCCCGCCCCCGGCACATACCTCTCCTTGACCCCATCTATCTGTGCATGATATTGATTCTTAATGGTTTACATCCATTCTGAATGGTCTCGTCCGTGGTCTGGAGGATGGTCTCGCGGCCATCCTCCGGTGCCAGTCTGTGTTGCGTGGCATCGGTGGGATAGCGATATGGAAGAACGATGGTCGAGAACGTCGCGCGCAGGGATTTCTGTAGGAATCTCTGGCGGATTCTGTCGGCGCTGGTGCTCTGATTGCTCCACGCTGCCTGAAGCGCACGGTGTTCGAGCGAGGTGTAGAGATGCTCTCCCTCGCGCAGGACTTCGAGATCCCGGGCACTCGTGACACTGCCCTTCGCCTCATAGCGTTGGCTCGCGGCGAGGTATTCGAGGAAGTGTTCGACACCCAGCGGCGTCGCTGAGGTGACGCCGCGCAGCCGGTCCGCGGGAAGAAACCGATTGAACATGCCCGTGGCGCGTGCGGAGCTGCTGTCCGTGTCGGCCACATAGATCAGCTCAAATTCGCTGAGCGCCTCAAACAGTGGCTGGTACTGTTTGAGGAAACGCTCAAAGCGTGTGGCGGTTACCTGGCCCTCATCAAAGAAGGTGAACTGCGGCATGCCGGCATTGGTAACGAGGACGGGAAACCCATCCGAGAAATACATCAGCCGCCCCGCGTAGCTGTGAGGCAGCACTTCGTTCGAGATGCCACACTGCGTGGTGAAGAAATCTACCTTGCTGGCCGCGTCTTCGAGAAGATTGGCGCCGAGGTTGGCGAGGATGAAATCGAGCACCATGAGGCGGGACTTGATATGAGCGTCTCCCTTGATGCGTCGGTTCTGAGAGTCGCGGCGTCCCAACGCCGCGTACACTGGCTTCGAGGTCAGGTGATAGATATGCCAGCCGTGACCGCACTCGATCACATGGATATGTTGGCGATGCATGGCTTTCCTGAGAAGCTGCGCGACCAGGGTGCCTCCCTCCCGGCCGGCGAAGCGATGATACTGCCGACGCAGGAAGTAACCGGAATGCACGGCGACCAGATAGAGGAACGAGGCCTCCCGCTCCAGGTAGCCGATAGATTCGAGCGACGCGATCGGATCGTAGTTGAGAGTCATAGGTCCAGAATGTTCTCCATAAGATGGCTGTCGTCCTCGATCTTGGCGGCCAGAGAAGAGCGGTCGGAGGCCGAGGCATAGTTGCGGAAACCGGCCTGCGCTTTGGAGCGCAGATGACCAGCGTGATAGGCAGCCGTCAGGACCTCGATGTCCTGATGCCCGGTGCGAGATCCCTGGTCGATGTCCTGTCCTATGTCACGCGACAGGTCGTAGTCGATGCGGGCGTCTGGAATCTGAATCTTGCCATCGACGAACGGCAACTCGAAGCGCTCCGCGACCTGCTGTTTGATCTCGGCCATATCGCGCTTCGGATCGGCCTTGTGTTCCGCGTAGATGGCCTTCTGTACATCGGACTTGATCTCAAAATCGAGGCGCACGCGGAGATTACTGCCGCCGTTGCGCTCGACGCGCTCAGATTCTTTCCGGTACGCCCGGTAAATCTGTGAATCGTGCTCGACCTCGCGCGGCTTGACCAGGCCGGCGTAGACCCTCTGGTCTTTGGGAAGGTCGCCCTGCTTGATGAGCAGGCTGCGACCATCTCGGGTGAGCGTGACGACTTCGACGCGGTCAATCGTGCGCCGCCGACCATCGCGGCGCAGGTTGACGTGCTGGGTTTCGACCAGCCCCTTGTCGCGGAGGTACTTCAGGTCATTCTCCAGAGGGCGGGCCTTGCCGTTGTAAAGCGTGTCGCTGAGGTCTGCGGTGCGGACGACGCGAAAGCGACCCGCCTCGCGCAGGAGCTGCTTCTCCTCCGGCCGAAGCTCAAGGCCGACGACGTTGCCGGCGGTACGCGCCGGACGGCGCGGGTCCGGCGAAGCAACAGGTCGGCGGCGCTCAAGCGGCACTTCCACCGTGGGTTCATCCCGCTTGCGCTCCGCCTGGGGGCGTGGCTGGCGATGGTCCGCAGAGCCTTGCTCCAGAGACTTCAGGCGATGGAGGACGGGATTGTCGGGCGGCTTGCGCACGATGCTACGGTCATTCGATGAACCTGGGGCCTCGTTGCTGCGATCGCGGTGCCGGGGCTGTTCCTGCGGAATGTCCAGCCTCATGCACCCTCCCCATCGGCGCCGCGCTGCTCCGCAGGAGCAGACGCAAACTCAATCGAGGTCTGAGCCGATGCGGATTTTGCGGCTGACCTCTTCGAGCGCTCACTGGCGCGAGAAGGCGAAGCGGTTGTGGAAGAAACCGGCGCAGAATTCGGGCCGAGGCCAACAACATGCCGCACGTCGTAGTCGACCACGCGAGTAAAGCGGTTCATCTCTTTTTCCGCAGCCTCACGCATTTTGCGTACTTTTCCGACGAGGTCGGGAGTGCGATCCAGATACTGGTCTTCGTTCAGCATGGTCAGCGTTCCTCCTCATCCCCGAACTGCGCGAGGATTTCGCTGGACAGCTCGCTCTGCCCGGTGTGTATCTCCTGATCGAGGTGTCTGAGCTTGCGACCTGTGTCACGCAGAAAGAACTTGCGCTCGATCCAGATGGTGAGGCCGAGGATGTTGGCGAAGAGCAGAGCGCAATAGAGCGCGATACTCTTGAGGTAGCTGTGCAGGATGAGATTGCGCCACGGCACAAGGAAGTGCAGTTCGTGCATCGACCAGAAGCCGAGCGCGAGGAAGATCAGTGTAGCGACGAAGGCAGCGTTAGCAATCATCGGTGTCCTTTCAGCCGCGATGAAAGAGCGGCGCAGTCAGAGAAAAGTGGAGAGGTGTTAGCCTCTCCGCAAAGAGGGCAGACGGTGTTAACCGTCCTCGCCGAAATCGACCAGTGCTTCTGGACGATCTAGCTGTTGAATACGGGTGGCATGAACGGCGTAGGTCGCGTGCTTCACCGGGAAGCGTTCGCCGGCAACGACAACACCTCGCTCCTGCTCCAGATCGCGCAGCTCCCCCTCGACTTCGATGTAGTCGCCGCGTCTCATGCCGTGGGTGAAGCCGCAGAAGAATGGGCCGGGGCAGATGACGCGATGCCAGTCCGTCCGCGGTGTCCATTCGTTAGTGGAGAGGTCCCAGATACCGGAGACCGTCGCCAGCAAAAGGACTGCATAGGCATCCTCAGTGATGCCATCCGAAGGCGGCGCTTCGGCGTTCTTGCCAAGAAAGCCTCGCAGCGTAACGGTGTTCGCAAAGAGTGCGGTCATGGTTGCACCTCCCGAGGGAGGACAACGCGGCCTAAGCCGCGTCGTCCTCCGTGATGGGATCGCCATCGGGATTCTCCGTGCCTTGCGATGCGGGCTGCGCCAGCTTCCTGACGAGGCTGGCGCGAATCTCCCAACCGCGGCGCTTCACCGTGGTCTTCTTCTTGCCCTCGCCGACTTCGGCGTCGTACTCGGTGCTGCGCAGCTCGCCTTCGATCTCGACGTAGTCGCCTTTCTTCAGGTTCTTCGCGTACTCGGCGGGCTTGCCGAAGGTGACGATGCGGTGCCACTCGGTGTGGTTCACCCACTCGTTCGACTGCTTATCCTTGTAGCCGGACTTGGTGGCCAGCGATAGCACTGTTAAGGTGGTCTGCTGTTTGGTGGCGAAGCTCTCGGCGGACTTGCCGAGGTAGCCTTTCAGGGTTACGTGATTTTCGTAGATTGCCATTGTTTTTCTCCTGTTTGTATTTGCCCGGATTGCTCTCGGGACACTCCTGCGCGAAGCGACGCGAGTGTGCCCCGCTCCCAAGGCCGAGATGTGCTTTCTGCGGAGGCTCCGAAGAAAAAATCTCGCCCCGATCAGGGGCCGTAGCCGCAGGGAGATTTTTTGTTTGGAAACCCAGACCCGCAGGGCGCCCGTGAGGGCGAAGCAGAACTTCGACGTGCCGCCGGGCGCGGGACAAGCACCGAGCGAGTGACCGAGAGTGAGCAGGGAAAATACAGGAGAGATGGCTCTCTACGAAAACATTCTTTCTGAAAGGCATCTCCATCAGGACGCCATCCGTCACCCCATCGCAGCAAAACGATTCGTTGTCGCTGGCCATGTACCGGCTCGAAAAGCAGAGGGTGAGTGAACCATGTTCTTCGAGTGGAACCGAATCATCCTCCGAATTCCGCCGTGCGAAGGACCGATGCCTGGGCGACGTAATGGAAGGCGAGCTGCACAGTTCCAGCTCTGAATAGAGGGCAGGAAGAAGATTCACTGCTCTCCGCGGTTGGGAGATACGCACCTGTCTCATCATGGGCGCATGGCTGTTCACGGCTGCCTCCCGGTGTCGGTCTCACGGAGAATGGCATCGACTGCGGCGATACGCTGTCCAATCCATCGCATGACCGGTACAGCCATCGAGTTGCCGAGGGCCTTGTAGCGGGGGCCGTCTGCTGCGGGCTTGCCGCGATACTCGACCAGGGTGTAATCGTCAGGGAATCCCTGTAACCGCTCACACTCGCGAGGCGTCAATCGCCTCACTGCCATCTGCGACTGCAACAGATTCGGAGGGCCGCCGCTGGTGTCTGAGCTGTCGACTTGTTTGCCGTAGGAGGCCGTGAACGGCGAAGTGACGGACTGTTCCTGAAGCACCGCGGTCGTGGAGCTGTTCTCAATGCTTCCAGGAGCGCGGGTGCGCAGACTTCCCGCGATATCGGTTGCCGAAGCCGCACTCGCGGTACCGTCGCTGCCGTGAAGCGTGAAAGCCACGGATGGCGCATGATCTTCAGTTGCGTCCGTGGCACATGATTGCAGGATGCCATTGACCTGGTTGCCACCGCCACGGGAGCTGTTCAGGCTCCCATGCACCGGGCGTTCTCGTACCTCTCCACGCTGGTTCGTGCTGAAGGCAATGGCAAGCTGTCCGCCACCGTTGGCGTGGCTGGCGTCATGCCCCATGCTACGAAGCGTGGGCGCGATCTCATCCGCATCGGCACCATAGTCCTTCGCGGAGAAGACGACATAGCTGTTCGTGCTGCCTCCTGCCGCGGAGCGAACACTTGCCATGTCGGATGTCTCCGGCATCGCTCCACCTTCACGCCCGCGCAGATTGAAGGCGACAGCCTGAGCACCGCGGCCGCTTTCAAGCGTGTGCGCGACATCATCGGAGAAGCCGCTGCCATTGGATTTGGTATGGGCTGTGCAGATGGCTACTGGCACCATAGGCGTTCCGCGCCCGGTGCCATCTTCGCTGGCATCGAAGCCATCGGCGGAGAGAGAATGAGCGATCAGCGTCTCTGTCTCAAAGTCCTGCCTGCCCATGCCTCCGGCATTTAGACAATGAGACAGTTCATCGGTCGACGACAGGACTCCTGTGCCTAGTTGATTGCGGACGAAGCCGTCTTTGCATCCGGTATCGATGGTTGGGGCTGTGTCTGTGAGGCGACCGCCAGCAGGGCCGACTTCAACGCCTCCGGCAACTCCTTGCCGCGCTTCTCGGCGCGGCGGAGGATGCCCTGACAAGCACGCGGCGTCAAGTAGTACCGCTGCGGCAGTTCGCCAGTCTCCAAGATGTCCGACAACGAAGACGCGGCGCCGTCGCTGGGGTACTCCGAAAAATTGAGCGTTAAGAACTCGGTAGGCGATCCCATACCCGAGTTCGACCAGCATCCCGAGGAAGGCTCCAAACGTCCGTCCGCCGTCGATCGACAGGACGCCGGGGACGTTCTCCCACACCAGCCATAGGGGGCGGAGTCTGCCAGCAAGCCGAGCAAACTCGATGGTGAGGTTGCCACGCGGGTCATCCAGTCCCGCTCGTTTACCTGCGACGGAGAAAGACTGGCAAGGTGTTCCTCCGGCCAGAAGGTCGATTGTTCCGACATCCTCTGCTCCAATCTTCGTGAAGTCTCCAGCGTTGATCACTGCGCCATCGGCAGGCAGAGCAACAATGTTGCGGATGGCTGCCGCACGACGCTTCGCCTCTTTGCTGTCCAGGGCATCATGTGGGCTTGGCATGGAAACAGGCCGCGATGCGCGGTAGCGCGAGTGCAGCAACCAACAGCAGAAGGGATCGATCTCCGCGAACATCGCGGGCCGCCAGCCGAGCGCTCCCCACGCGACCGAAACCGCTTCGATGCCCGAACAAACGGAGAGATATCTCACGCGATGCTCCGGGGCCATGTCCCCCGCTTTTGCGTGCAGAGCACCTCAAGAGCGGCGAGGATATGCGCCATCGAGGTATTGAGTCCGTAAAGGACCATGTCGGCGTAGCGAACGGGAGAAAGATCGCCGGCGCGGTCCACGAGTAACAACGGCAACGGGGCGGAGGCACTCAGGATGCGGTGAATCAGCCGTCCGGCAAGATCGCCTTGCTGCGCGTGAATGAGGATGCCGCAGGCGAACGCCGTGTTGTGGTCATCAGCGACGAGAGCGGCGACGTCGGCGCTATTGCAAAAAGCCGATACCTCATAGGGGTGCAGGCGCAGCGCGTAGGCGGTAGCCGAGAGGAGGTGGAGGTCGGCGCAATACAGCAGGATGGGTTTCTTCTGTCGCATAGCTGTCAGCTCCCGAATGCCTGGTCTTCGTGGACGTAACTGATAACGAGGCCGAGGGGATTAGTGAGCAGCATCTGGTTAGGCACTTCGCTGCGGAAGCTGTAGATGACGTTGGCGGTCCAGCGTTCGCGGCGCTGCTCCGTGCCGTCGCCCGGCGAGCGGAAGACCTTCTGAAATTCGATTAGCGCGCGGTAGGGAGACTGACGCGTATCTTCGAGCACGACCGCATCGATCTCGATGTCCACGTTGGGGGCGCTGGGGTCGAGCAGGAAGGTCTGCAACGTCTTCTGCTGGTCCATCTGCTGGAGGGTCGCGGTCTGCAACGGACCGGAGAAGAAATCCAGCGACTGCGAGAAGTCTCGCTGCAAGGTGGCGTGATTACGTCCGTAGTACAGCTCCACCCACTGCGCCAGATAGTATTTGCTGACGCGATCGACTGGAATTTTTGCGAAGTCGTCATAGTTCATCACCTGCCCGCGCCCGATGTCCGAGATCGAGATGACGAGCGGCTTCAGCCGCGAGGCGGCGGTCTCGGCGCGATACAGCAGCACGAGGCAGCCGAGCGCAACGACGGAGAGAACGAGGAGCGCGACCTTGAGGTAGGTATTGGTGACCACCGGCTCGGCATACAGTTCGAGGAACTTGTGTCCGGCATCGGTGGTGGCAAAAGAGCTCTCTGTTTTCGGCATGGCTAATCTCCCCACACGTTGACCCAGGAACCGGCGCGACCGCTGAGGATGGAGCTGGTGAGTTCCGGGATTTTGGCCAGGCCGTAGATGCAGACAAAGAGGGTGATAAAGAGCGCAGGCAGGACGGTAAAGGCATTCGAGATGCTGATGTTGCCAATGACCTGGAACATGCCGGTTAGCACCTTGGAGAAGACGAAGATGAAGGCCGACGCTACGACCTGATAGAAGCTGAAGCCGATGAACGCTTTGAGCCATCCCCAGAAGAGCCAGTCCATCTTGGGCACGATGAACCAGGGAATGAAGATCGGGCCTATGAGCACGCACACGGCGGAGGCCACGTAGCCGTAAGCGATTACCGCGAAGGCTGCCGCCTCCATCAGGGCGAGGAGAACAGTGATTAATAGATAGGTGAGATCTTCGAGAATGTTGAAACTGCCGGGAGGCGAGCCGAGTTGCTGCTCCTGGTTGGTGATGGTAGTGGCGATCTGCTGCGTCTGGTCGGACTCGATCTGGTTGGCGAGGTTCAGGCCCTCTTTGGTGATGAGGTCGCTGAAGCTGTAGCTGGTGCCGGGGATAGGGGTCGAGTAGTAGGTGAGCATCCCCAGCCCGAAGGCGATCATGAGCACCAGGTCGGCGAACTTGGCAAAATGAAAGCCGCCGAGCCCCTGTGACGCAGACAGGGCGGACTTGATGCCAAACCAGACGATGAGGATGGTGGCGAGGCCGCGGAAGATGTCGAGTCCCGTGGCCTCTAACGTACTGCTCTGTGAGGAGAGCAGTTGGGTGATGGCTTGTCCAAGCTGCGCGATGATGTTCTGTCCCATCAGTTACTCCCGTTGATGCTGAGAGAAATGCTGTGCATGGAATCGCTCACGCCACTGTTCACGCTCTGCATGGTGGTGGGAAAGTTCTGCTGGAAGTAGATCGAGTTGTTGAGGGCGCGGTTCCGCGCATCGATCTGTTGTTTCTGAGCGACAAGCTGCTGCTGGATCGAAGCCATCAGCAGTTGGTTCGTATCCTGCTGCGAATGGATCTGCAGGAGCGTGGCCGAGTTGATCTTGCCGAGAAGTGCGGCTTCTGTCTGCTGGCTGGAGTCGGTCGAAAAGGTGTCTGCATCGAGGTTGGACAGCTTGGTTGCAAACGCCTGCTCGTCGGTGCGGATGGTGCCGAGAGTGGCGAGCGTATTCGTCGTGGCCGTCTGCGCCAGCTCTGAAGTGGCGTATTGGTTTGCAACCGTGGCCTGGGTCCTTGAGTCAAGCGAGGAATAATTGCCGGACGGGTAACTCTGGGCCTGCACATAGGCGCTGCCGTATCCCTGTTGGGCGTTAACGAGCGCACCGTAGTTGAGCGCATTGACCAGCGCGGCAGTGTTGCCGTAGGTGTTGGCCGGGACCTGCAGGCTGGTCCACTGCGACCAGTCTGACTTGTACCGCGCTTCGAGATTCTGAGGCATCTGCGCCATCTGGTGAGCGAGGTTGTACATGGTGACGATCTGATTTCGGGTGGCGACCGCGGTGGTGTAAATCTGCGATCCCTGCTCGATCTGCTGAATAGCGTGGGCACTCTGCGTCGGATCGTAGACAATGCCCGAGCCGAACTGCGCGTGCGCCATCGGCGCAAGCAGCGTGGCAAAGGCGAGAATGGGGAAGAACAACTTGCGTGATTTCATAACGACTCCCTCAGAAGCGCCGAGCATCAGCACCGGCGCGGGTTGGTGACTTAGAAGTCACTCGGGATAGTGTGGTTCTCATACGCCGGCAGTAGCATGTCCTGCGTGATGTAAACCTTGATCCGATGGCCTTCCCGGATGGTGATGGTTGGCGGGATGTTAACGAAGCGATCGAGTACATTGGCGCTCGACTGCGAAAGGCTCGAAGCGATGCCGGCTTTATATGCTTCCGTTCCAGACTCGTTGTAGCCTTGATTGGTGTTGGTCGCTTCGGCGGCTCCGCCGATGATGCCCAGGGCAATCGACGCACCGAATATCTCGACGTAGTGGTTGTTGACCTTGTCCTTGATCCCGCTGGCTCCGGCCTGATCGAGACCGTGAAACTGGTCGAGATCGACGGAATATCCATCCGGCATGATCAGCCGCTGAAAGGTGACGGCTAGACGTTTCTGGCCCGTGGCAGCGACCTTCTGCACATCGCCAAGAATGAACGTGCCTTCCGGGATCAAAAGATGCTGGCGGTCCTGGCTGTAAATGGGATTGCTGACCATCACTTTCAATGGCCCGGCAAATTCACCGTCCAGGCGATTCACCAATACCGTGTCGATGGTCGTGCCCTCGAAGACCACATAGGGCTGACCATGCGCGGAGTTCACGTTCACCTCCGGCGCACGCTTATTGCCAGTTGCACCAGTAGCAGTAGCGCCGGCCCGCGGAGTGGGGGCCTGCGGCAAGCTCGAAGAGCGAGCCGGGGCATTGCCTGCAAGGTCCGTAGACTCCACCGATGGGTGCGAAGCGCCGCCATCGGCGGAGACAAGGTTCGACGCAAAGCGCGCTTTGAACGCCAACGCCTTTTCCGCATCCACAACAGGATCGCGGGGCGGCTCCGTGGCCGTTACAGGCGGCAACTGCGCAGCAGGAGACGCCACGCCTGGCTGCGCAGCCGGAGTATTGGCGGCGGAGCCAGTCATGGTGGAAGCGGTCGCATTGCCATTCCGGGCTTGTTGCTCCTGCTGGCTCTGGCGCTGGTCGGCACTCAAGTCCCGCTCCAGCTCCTGAATCTTCCGTTGGTTCATGTCGGTGGATGCGGCCAGCGGAGCGGCCGCCGTGCTCTTTGCTGCGGGCCTGGGATGATTCCGGGAGAACATCACCGCCATCAGAATGAGCACCGCGAGGCCCGCGACAACGTAACCCTGTGCTTGCTTAGGGACCACACCTTCGGGGGTGGTGCGCTTGTCGCGCAACTGCGCGTTGGGCGAATCCGCCTTCGGCGTGGTTGGTTGCATATCTACTCCAGGTGTTGGTATTTGTTTCGGCATCGGAGCACCTACTTCGCTTTCCGCTCGAAGTCGAGCTTGTGCTTGCCGATCTCGAGATATCCTTTATCGACAACCGTGGGGATGATGTAGGTGCCATCCTGCAACTGGACGGTGATGAGGTCCGGCTTGCCGTCCTTCAGCTCATAGATGGAAAACTTCTCGGAAGCTGACGACTTGATATAGGTGAACTTGTCGTCGTGGTAGATCGCCGAGACATCAAACGGGCTTTCGTTGCGGTAGGTGTAGTCGAACTTCAGAGCCCGTGTCGGGTAGTCGGCGCGGAACTGCTCCACTGCGGCTGCGGCTTGCTGTTGCGCGAGCTGCGTTCGCGCCTGGGCCGCGGCTACTTCCGAAGCGGAGACCCATTTCGTGGCGCCGTCAGCAGCGGCCAATGAAGAGGGATCGGACGGCTCGATGACGACCTTCAGGTCGGGATCGGCAGTCTCGTCGTCATTCAGCGTGAAGGAATACACGTTGCCTTTATCCGTAATAAGGTTGAGATCGGAGTGGATGCCTTCCTTAGCCGGATGCAGAAAGCAATAGTTGCCCACGGCGTCGATGATCCAGAAGTCCTTGTCGCCGGTGGCGACCTCCAGAATCTTTTCTGTGGAGGGCAACTCGATCAGCGTGGTGTAACGCATCTTCGCGCGGATGCTCACGATGTCGTTGGTGTGGTAGTGGACGATGCGGGCGGCCTGCTGGCCGTGGGCCACGGTCGCAGCAAGGCCAAGCAAAAGCGGGATGATGGGTGCAGTAGGGCGCATGAAAATCTCCTTTGAGAGTTGAATGAGGTTATGAGTTGAGGGGGTTGGGGTAGTCCTGAGCGAGTTGGATCAAACCTTGTTCCGGCCCGAAGCGGGCGAAGTAATCCTGCTTGCGGAGGTTGTCGCGGGCGTTGTTGGTCGCCATCCAGTAGCCCAGAGCATCGACTTCCAAAACCAACTTCTTTGTCCCGCGCGGCTGGATCAGCAGCAGCTCGCGCTTGGGGACAAGCGACTCCAGCAACTCAAGCTGGGTGTCATTGAGCTGGAAGACATCGGCATAGAGCTTGCGGTCGATGTTCGGATTGGCGAGGAATATCTTGGTCGGGCACGACTCGTTGACGATGTGCAGCATGTCGGAGGAGGCCAGCTCCACGACCGACTGCGTAGCGAGCAGCATCGCCGCGTTCTTTTTCCTCCACGTTTTTTCGGCCTTCAAGATCCAGTCACGGATGGTCGCGTTCTTGAGAAATATCCACGCCTCGTCGATGACGAACAGCTTGAACGTGGCCGTGTTCTGAGGCTTTTCGATCTCCGACGATGCCCGCTGCAGGACGTAGAACAGCAGTGGTTCGAGGATGTCGGGGTAATCGCTCCAGCCATCGAAGTTGAAGGTCTGGAAGCGCGAGAACGCCAGAGTGTCCTCTGCGTTGTCGAAGAGATGCCCAAACTGTCCGGCCTGGGTCCAGCGGTGCAGGCGTTCTCCCAACGGGCCGAGAATGGACGCAAAGTTGGTGAGCGTCCGTATCTCGGCAGGCAGCTTGTACGCGCGTTCAATCGCGGCGAACAGTGCCTTCTCATCCTCCGGCGTCAGCTCGTACCGGCCCCCGGCTTCGATCAGCACGCGCAGGAAGAGATAGAGGAAGTTCTGGTTCTCGTTGGTCGGCGCCAGGGAAAATGGATTGATGGTGAAGCCGGGGCTTTTCATGCCGACGTTGAGATAGGTTCCGCCGAAGGCCCGCGTCACCGTCTCGTAGCTGCCGCCGAGGTCGAAGATGAAGGTCAAAGGATCGTACTTCTGGACCGACTGCAGCATGAAGCCGGTGCAAAAACTTTTGCCGGCGCCGGTTGCACCGAGCATCAGGCCATGCGCCACGTCGCCGCTATGCAGGTTCAGGAAGAACGGCGTGCCGTGGGTCGATTCGAGGACAGCGAGATACTCCCGCTCCAGATGTGGGTTCCACGGTGTTCCCGTATCCACGGTGAACAGGAACGACAGGTCCGCATAGTTCGAGTTGAGCGCCCACTGCTTGCGGAGGTTGAATTGCTTGTTTCCTGGGACTGTGGCGAAGAACGCATTGAGGAGGTTGTAGCGTTCCTCATACAGCAGACCGTCACGCTGTGTGAACAGTTTATGAAACTCTGCAACAGTGTGTTCCGCTTTCGTGCGACTCTCGTCGTAGACCACAACGGTCAGGGTGAACTCACCGAAGTGTTTTCCCTCCATGCCCATTGCCGTAAGCGCGTTGCCTAGCTCCGCGACCGCGGCGGCTTTGGAGTCGTCGACAAGGTTGTCCTGATTGCCGGTGTTCCCGCGGTCCTGGAGGTTGGAGACGAAGCTGGTCTTCGAGTTGTGGTAGTGGCGGCGGCGCGAGGCGATCTCTTTTCGTGCTTTTGCGTTGTCGACCGGGTGCCACTCGGTGACGACATGGAAGTTGGCCGGGATATCGAAGAGGCCCTGCAGCAGCAGGGGCCGCGTCTCGGAGGGAAGCTCCTTCAGTGTCAGGATGCGGAGGTAGTCGTCATCGAGGCGCAGGTATCCGCGATGCGCCTCCAACTCCGAGTCGCAGAGCTGCCAGTCGAGATGGCGCGCGCCGTGGAGATGCGCGTTTTGGAACTTAGAGGGGCGGAGGTTCACGAGACGATGCAAGATGCGTAGCGTCTCCTCCGCCCCTGGCAGTTCGACCGTCATGAGGTCGTTTAGCTGCCCACTCAAACTCTGGACTTTCTGTTGCAGGCGCAGCCGGTCACGCTCGATCTGCTCGTAGAGCAGCCTGCGCGCCCTGTTGCTCGAAAGCAGCGACCGCAAGGCGCGGAGCGACGAGCGTGGCTGCTTCGGCATCTGCGCGAGAGCGTGCAGCAGCCCGGTCTTCTGGTAGCTGCCGTCGATCATGACGACCCAGAAGATTTCTATGCTGTACAGCCGGTCGGCCTTCGACTCAAGGAACGCGCTGCGCTGCTCCACAGCCGCGCGCACCAGCGGGTTCTCATACTCGGCATGCGCGATAGCGGGCCGGTTGCGCTTGAATAAAATCTGGTAGAGACGGCACCTGTCATCGAGGGAGCGGAAGGCTGCTTCAAGGCGCTTTACCGCGTAGTCGCGGCCTGCATGGTCCAGGCTCTCGTAGTCGATGCCGCCGATCTTCAGAACCGTGCCGAGGTCGCCTGACTTCGTGAGAAAGCAGTGCTCATCCCAGAAGCCGTACAGGTTTATCTGGGCCGGGAAAGAGCCAGCTTCCTTCCAATCCTTCGTGATGTCGTCAACCCTGACCATCGCGCCTCGCAATGCGTATCTCTGTCTCGTCTGCCTTCATGGGGTCGTAGCGCCTGCGGAACTTGCCTGAGTTGAAGAGCACGCGCAGGATCTCCACGTCGTGTTTCGTGGCGATGCGGGCGATGATGACGCCCACGATGAACAGGCCAAGTCCGCCGATAAGCGAGTGCAGCAGGGAGAAGATCGCTCCTCCCGAGATCAGAGCGACGAAGAACAATCGCCGCTCCGCGCCCAGGACAGTCAGCGGGCGGTTCATGGCCTTGAAGACCGGACTCACTCTGCGCTCCGCTGACTGAGACAATGGATCACCTCCTCTCTGTTGGGTCTTAGCTCGGAAACAACCAGGCCATGAAGTTCACGGCGCCGATGGCCATGCCGACGCCAAAGACGATGCCGGCGAGCATCTTCTTCGACTGGCCTTCGCCATAGGCGAACATCAGGCCGCCGACCACGATGGCGACCAGCGACAGCCCGGTCGCAATCGTGCCGGTAAAAGCGGTCTTGAGAACGTTGACCGCGTTGTCCCACGGATCGCTGCCGGTCGATTGGGCGTACACGGGCAGTGCCGTAAGGAAGAGCAGCGAAGGCAAAAGCCACCTCCGCCAGTGCGCGTACAGCGCCGCAGGGCGCGAACGTGTTGATTTCTTGAGTGTGTACATGGGCTCCTTTCGTTTGCGAAACGGTCGAGGGGCACTTCCCGTTCGAACGTCATGGAGCGAAGGTAGGGCGGTGATGGGGATGAAGGCGTGGAAAAATTTTCCACTCGGTGTCCTGTCAGGACACCATGGAATAGAGGCAGTCAATCCACCTATCAGAGGATCAGATTCTCAGATCAATAGAGAGGCATTCCCCGGGACGATCCCCAACCGAGGCCGTTGTCTTCCCGGAAGCTGACCTGCATGAATGCTAAGACCTGTTCGCACCAACTGAATCTCAACTCAGCGGTCCATCCATTTCCAGATATCCGGGTCGCTTCCGCTATAGCCAACTTGAACGAAGCGTGGAAACGTTCCACCGCTAAGGCGTTATCCCCGCGCCGAAGGCAGCTGAGGATAAGTCCCGGAGGAGCAGGCAATCTTCCGCGCCAGGGTTTGGGGGCGGGCAGTTTTTGAGAGACACCATCGCAGCCTGCCAGTGCCGGAGCGTACAATCGCGCGAAATGATCGCGCGCCTCACTTTTCCCTTCGCATGGCCTGGAAGTGATGCGAACTCGTGATCATGTATGTGGTCTTTGCTTGCGCCAAGGGGCGGCGGATGGAGATGAAGGACATTCTCGCTTTGATCGGTGCCGGCGTCGCTATCGTGATCTCGATCGTCGCACTGTGGAGCAGCTGGCGTCAGGCGCGCGAACAGGCAAACCTCGAGATCGAACTCGCCGCAAAGGATGCCGAGTTGCAGCGAAGCATTCGCGACGAGGTCGCGCGCTCGGACAAGCGGCGGTTCTTTTCGACCACGCTCTGGGACAGGATGATCGGCGTCAGCGACATCGACCCGGCCGATCCGGTAGGACCGGACATCCGCAAAGCGGTCAATCTTCTCGAAGCCGTTGCGATGTCATGGGAAGCGGACATAGTTGACCGCCAGATGGTGCTCGTGTCCTTCGGTCATCTTTACAATGACCTCTATGACAAGGTAAAGCGCACCAATGTTGTACCCGAAGCTGCAGATGGCTCCGGGCCTTCTGGCTCAGCGTTGCTCAACAGTAATCCGTTCATAGAAAAGATCAACAATCAGATTATCGAAGAGTTTCAGAAGCGGTCGGCGATCGCCATGTGAGGGGCAAACAATGAACATGATGAACAGTGTCCAAATAACGAAGACATCGAACTTAGCAACTGAACAGATCATGGACAGGCTGAACACCGGCGTGGAGAACATACGGACGGCAATGGAGATACTCGGTCGGGGAACTGCTCCCGCTGAAGCTGTCACCATTTTTGTCGGTCGCACGGGGCGTGTGACTAGCCTTGAAGACGGTACGGTCATTTATAGCCCATTAGAGGTTCCCGCGCAGCCAGACCTGCCGGACAATATAATCCCTGAACCACGGGGCAGAAAGTGCAACTGTTGTCACGGCAGCGGCAGGAGCTAGCCACGAAAGTCGCGTCTATCTGTTCGACTGCCGACTCCTACTGTTGTGCAGATAAAGTAGGAAGCCGTTGCATCAGTACAGTACAGTGAATGCCCCGCAATCGGCGACATTGCACTATTCCAGACGTTGCCCCATCCGGAATGGGCTGCTACCGATTCTCAGTGAGTGCCAAATCGCTAATGCGCGTTTCCACGAGCACTTCGTGCTGGAGACGCGGTTTGCCCTGTTGTCGCCAGTTGAAAATCAGCCGCGATGCGAAGCAGGCGCATCCCTAAACACTGGCCGACATAACGGTACTTATGTACAAACCAACTCTCTGCATATCCACCTATTTTGGCAATGTTGACGCGACCATGAAGCCCTCAGCGACGTGCCTGTTTATTGGACTGACAAGTACAATACCCACCAGAGAAGCCAATGGTCGAAGTCCATACGGGGCTGAATGTCGGAAATGGCGAATCGTGCCGCGCAGGCTCACCTGGGTTTGCGGTGGTACACGCGTGCAAATCCCCCTGCCACCAGAACTCGGTCGGCTATCGGGGGAGCTTGCCTTCGCATCATCCGAACTACCTCTGGCTTCAATGGCCTCAGGATCTATATCTAAACCTGATCGACCCGCCGCTGCCGTTGTTCAAAATCGAGAGTTTCAGATGTTTCCTGACATTCGCAACCGCCCAATACGGGGATGGAGCTACGCTACTGATTCATTGCAATCAAGGTGAGTCACGCGCACCCAGCTTGGCATTGCTATTTCTGGCAAAACGTCTCCGGGCCATTCCGGCTGGATCCTTTTCAGAGGCAAAAGAGGCATTTTCAATGTTGTACCCAGCCTATCGCCCCGGCGTGGGAATTGAGCAGTTCCTGACGATGCAGTGGTCGGAAATCACCTGAGGCTCCCCGTGGGAAGGCCGTTGATGGACTGCGCTGCTATGGAGTCGTTGTCGATTCCGACCTAAACCATTGCGATGCCTCAGTACCGGAGCGACAATACTGTGATGACACAAGATGAAATATGGCGGCAGCTCCTGAAGCTTGTGGAGGAGAGCGTCCCCAACCGTGACGCACACGCCCAGCCGCAAATTTCGTGGCAGCGTCCCAACCGACTGGTCCTGCTCGGCCAGTGGCAGGTGCAGGCCCGTTTTGTTGTCGAATCGGGGAAGCACTCAATCTATTTTGAGCGTTACGCAGCAGAGATCGGCGATCAGAACTTTGAGTTGCCGCCCGGAGCAGGTACCCCGAAGAGAACCGCATGGACAATGCTCCTCGAAATCTCTGGCGGGGAACCATTTTGGCGGTTTAGCGACGGTCAGACTCTCAACTCTGCGGATCTGGCTCGCCGCGTGCTGGCACGACTCAACGATTTTCAGCACGAGTACGGCCTGTCAGTAATCGCTCCCGGATACTGATTCTCTGAGCTTCTCTGAACTCAGCGACCTGAGTTTCGCGGGGACGGACGAGCATGAGTGCTAGCCAAATATCGCGATCAGTCGGCACTAATCTCGTCTTCAAGATGAATGGAGCGCGCAGGGAAGAGCCGGAGCGACGTGATCCGACTTTGTGCGATCGCAACTTCCGAGGTGAAGAGCACAACGACCAGATCCTTCATGGCACGTGTACAGCAAACGTAGAAGAGACGCCTTGTACGATCAACTGTCGTCTCCTTGCCCTCTCGCTTGTTTGCCTCATCCCTATCCGAGAGTTGCCTAATCCCCAAGTATTTGTCATAGGAGAATTGAACGTGGGTTCCTTCGTCATCGTCTAGGACAACAAGAACCCTCTCAAACTCCGCACCCTTAATGCCCTGCTGGGTTGAAAACGGGGAGTCGTCATTCAAATACTTGTAATAGCCCCGAAACTGGAAGGCCGGGCATGCGAGGAATGCGTCCATCGCAGCAACCTCTTTGGTTAGTTCCTCACCGTCCTGCTCTTCCTCCGACCCTTCTGCGTTGTCCTTCTCCTTTGGTCTTACGGGGATTGGAAGATTCAAATACGAACGCACCCTCGGGTCGAGTGCGATCACGTTTGATTTGTGAATCAGATGGAGAACATCGGCATTGGTTGCGCCTGATTCTGGTTCCATCATATGCCGAACCGTTTCAGTGAATTGACGTAATTCTCCGAGGCGGCCAGCTACGTCAACACCACTTAAGTTGTCGCGCGACAGAAGTGGTGATTGGCTTCTAAGAACTTGCATCACCCCAAATTCGTCACCGGCTTCGCTGGCAGTCACAAGCGGCAAAACGAAACTATTGAACGGACGTACTGGCCATGCTGTGCCGTCCAAGAACCCGTTCTTGAACTTTTCAGGCGCCTTATCATTCAAGGCAGCATACAGATCCCCGAATCCGAGTCTTTTGGCCGCCATTCGATGGACAATGACGAGGACCTTCACGGCTCTACTACGGTCATCTGTATTCCAAGCGGCGTCACGACTCATCTGGGTCGCCCATGCACGTACTTGTGTGAGACGCTCGTCGCGTCGCTCGTCAATCGGAAAGATGAAAATATGCGCGCTTCCAGGGACGCTGACCAAGTCATCCTCTGGCCCGTCCATTCGGCCTCGTGTCTGGACTAGGCCGTCTCCATCGCGCCGAATTGCGTTGGCAACATCGAGCACAGATGTGGGACAACGAAAATTCTCAGGCTTGGTTATGCTAGCCCAATCTCGACCCTCGGGAATTACGCCGATCCCTGTTAGGTAAATGCGCTGCATCGGATCGCCGAAGAAACCAACACAGAACTGGTCCCCAAGTTCCTCATCTACTAATTTGAGGGCCAGCACTACGTTCTCCATTGTGTCCTGACTCTCATCGACAAAGAAAAACGGGTATTGCTGGGCTAGAAGGGTCCTCATCAACGGCCGCTCGGTGATGAATTGTGGCACCATCTTAATGATGTCATCGTGGCCAATGACGCCGTTCACATAGTCAGCGCCGGTGCCGTATGTGAACGAGCGTACCCGTCCAATCCGCGCCCGTTGTTGCTCGTAGCGCGCAATGTCAAGTTGGCTCTTGTCTCGCGTGCGCTGCTGTACACGGGGGCCAAACTTAGCCGCCGTCTCTCGCAGTTCCAAGAGCCTTTCGTCGATCCGGTTCGTCACCCATGCCTGGATATCTGCCTGGAACGGACGCACAAGTGACCACAGAAAGCTGTGAATCGTCGAGACATGGGCGAGGGGGTTGTTTCCTACGTCTGCCCAAATCTCTCCGGCCGCGATCTCGGTGTATGTGACACAAGCGACTTTCTGTCGCCTCAGCCGCAGCCTATCGCCATGCTTGTTCAGAATCTCCGCGAGGCCCTTGATTAAGGAGGTGGTTTTACCTGAGCCGGCCCCGGCGATCATTCGGAAGCTCCGTGGCGGCGACGAATTGAGGCAAGCGTAGAGGTCCCGGTCCGCCTGAGTGTCCTTCTGCAAAGCGCGGCTGCTCATCGCACCGCCTCAGCCGAGGTCTCAGCAGTCATTTCCGTCGCGGCCGCAGCAGGAACAGCTGTTTCAGGCAGCCGTGCGGGAGCCTCTAGTCCGACCTCGTCGGCCAGCCATTTCAAGCCCTCTTTGATGTATAGTGGCACCCGCCAGCTCTGGGAAAGTTCGGTCAAAACCCCCAATGCAAATTTGGTTTTATCAAACGACTTTCCAGATACACGCCTATGAAGGCCAGCCGCGAGATCGTCGGGGCTTGCGGCGTTCCCCCGGAGCTTCAGGCCAAGGCGTCGTTGAGCGTCATCCTGGCACCACGCTGCATTCTCAAGCCCGAAGGCTTCTTCCAGCGTCCTGCCGCAAAGATTCGCGGTTTGGTTGTTCCATGTCACGTCTGTCCGGATTTGGTAGGCGACCCTCACCTTGAAACCGTTGCCCCCCTGAGCTTGCTGCAACTTTTCCGTATCCGTTGCGGCCAAGAGCTCTGCAATCGTCTGTTTCTTCGGCAGCCACTGAATCAAAGTCTGATTCGAGGTTAGGGCATTGGGTACAGATGGTAGGCATGCTGTGCCCGATTTCCTCACAGGCGGCTGGCCCTCCTCAGCGCTCGGGATCTCGAACTCGGTAACTTCATCTTCATCCAGTGCGGCGGCCGTGGCAGGTTCCACACTGTCTAAGTCTGTAATCACGAGCGCAATAAGTCCGAGGAACTCGATCAACGACCTGAATCGATGGCCGAAGGCACCACCGACCTCTAAGATTGATAGGCAAGCAGATCGAAGGGAGATCGCTTCCCGTTCAATCATGACAGGCATCAAGAGCCGCTCAACATTTCCCTCAACAAGAATGGCAGCGTCCGCGAAAAACAGGTCGCAATGCGTGAGCTTAAGATATTTCTGCAGAAAGTCGCGGTCGCTCGGAGTCTTACTGTAAAACTCGGAGAGATTGAGAACATCAGTCGATTGATCGCCATCAATATTCTGCCGCCTAAAATAGCGTATGGGCTGAAATCCCCGCTCATAGAGTATGTGGGGCGAATGTGTCGTAATGACGGTTTGGCTCCGCCAGATTCCGCCGGCCTCTTCGCCGTCATTCATTAGCCCAAGGACATTCCGGATGAAAACTTGCTGAAGTTGCGCGTGCAGGTGCCCCTCGGGCTCCTCGATGAAAATCAAGTGGAGAGGAGCACGCCGCTCTTTGTCTGCCTTCCACCTTGCATGAAGGTCAAGTATTTCAACCACCATATAAATTTCTTGAAGCCGAGGCCGTTATAGGTGTCAGGAAGCCTAAGAGCGTCCGCTCCGTCACCCAAGACGTAATGCACGCGTGCATCTTGGCTGCTCATGATCGTGGCTGGATTCAGTGCCGACTTAATCTCCAGCCGCGGATTATTGAGGCCTGGATAACCGAGCCTCGATAGGCGCGATCAAGCGTTTCCTTGAATACGTCCGCCAAATGCTCGTTCAGGCCTGTCTCAGAGTCAAACAATGCCCTCAACGCTCTGTGGTCTTCCTGCCGTTGGTCGAGATTTCGCTTGTAGAACTTGCTCAGGCGTTTCGAGAGGTCTTCGGACCGACCCTCGCCCACTACGCTACCCGAAGCCGGGTCGGCTAAATGCCGCTGCGCAGGGAGATTGTCAACCCTGATGAGGGATTTGAGGGCCGTAGCGCCGCCGAACTCCTTTTCAAGCTGCCGGGGCTCGTAATCGGCGCTTTTGGGGTTGTGGCTGCTGTCAAACTGAGCCCGGTCGAGAACGTAATATCTGAAGTCAAACTCTTTGAGAAGCTCGCTCTTGAGGTAGTCCGTCAGATTCTTGGGCCACGGAACATATTTGTCGTGTTCTCGCGCCTCCAGTGCGGCCGCCTTGGCTTGGGCGTCTGCCCGAGACGTGCGGAACTTGTATAAAAGCTCAGTGGGATTCCGAGCCGCAAATTCGATCCGGATACCGACCTGTGTACCAACCCCCAAAGAGCTTGGTAGCAGCGGAATCACCAGGTACAGGTCGCTTGCCGCTACGTCGAACCAAAGATCCAAGCTCATCGAGGGTAGTTCCGGCTTTTTGGGTGTATCCACACCATCCGCGGCAGGCTCGCCGAGTTCATCGAACTTCCTCCAGCAAGCCGAGCTGAAATCGTAGAGTGAAAACTTATCCTTTGCCCCTGAGATGAAGGCAGAAATCGCTTGGGTCGCCGAAGTTTTTCCGTTATTGTTTGATCCGACAAATATTGAGATATCGGAGGCCAGTTCGATGTGAACATCTCGCAGTCGCCTGTAATTCTTTATTCGGTACGAATGAAGATACACGCTCTCACCTCTGGATCGTTCAGTTTGAACAACCTGGAGCATTTACCAGTCCAGATCGATTCCGTCTGCAATCATAGAACTCCAGCGCCGACGAGTGCCGGAAAGACGGCGGGGCATTTCGGAACGCCGAGCTTCCTCACATCAGGCGGACCTCCGGATTCGTACTCAAAAACGCGCATGTCGCCAGGAACCATTCTGTGCTGATGACAAATCGCCGAGTCACTCGTTGACGGCAGATCGGCACGGCGACGACACGGTGGAAGGCCAGCCGTTCGTGCAAAGCGCGCGGAGATGCTTATTCTCACCATGTAAGGCAAGAAATCCGCGAGCATGTCGCGGGTCAAGGCTGCGAGGGTCAAAACTCAGAGAAGAGGTCGCCTTGAGGCACGGCGGGCGCGCGGGCACACTCACCGCAGGGTGGGAATGAGAACCTGAGAGGACCGCTTCTTCGCGGCGAGCCTCTCTTGTACGCGCTCCAGCCGAGCCGATGCTTGATGGAAATACTCTGCATCCAGCTCTATGCCGATATACTTGCGCCCCATCAACAGCGCAGCCGCGCAGGAACTGGCGCTGCCTGCGAAGGGATCGAGTACCAGCTCGCCCGGCAAGGTGAAGCTGCGAACTAACGGAGCCAGTGCTGCTACCGGCTTCTGCGTCGGATGCAGCTTGTTGCCGGTGTACGGCATATCCAACACATCACCGAGCGGCTGTTTTGGCAGCGGCGGTCTGCCCTTGGCCAGCAGGAATGCTTGCTCATGCTGGTAGTTTAGGAACCGGCTCTTGGAGCTATATGCCTTGCGGAACACGATGTGTCCAACAGGCTGGAAACCCGCTTCCTTCCATGCCTCGAAGAAGGCATCGACCTTTGTCCAGCCGTAGAACATGATCGCTACGCGATTCTGCTTGAGTACGCGGTACGCCTCTTTCATAGCGGGCTTGAGCCAGTCGGCTTTCGCGTCGTTCCGGATGGTGCGTCCATCGCGGTCGCGGTAGTTCACCAGATAGGGCGGATCGGTGAGGATGAAATCTACGCTGTTTGCAGGCATGTCACGCATGACCTGGATGCAGTCGCCCTGCGTGATGCTGTTAATGAACTGATTCTGAACTGTGGTTTGTGCTTGCATGACCTTGATCTCCTTTGTGGTCCCGGAGTGATCTCTCAGGACACACACCCGGAGGGCGCGAGATATGGCTGCTCCCAAGGCCCAGCGGCGCTTTTTCGGAAGGTTCGGAAAATCTTTTCCTTCACCGTGCTCTTTGCGGGCTCTTGCCGAAAAGATTTTCTGAAAGCCGAAAAAGCAGAGCCGCGCAGTGTCGCCGGGCGCGGCCTGCCTTTCTCTCGCGGTGCCTGAGAGAACATGCAGGACATAAGAGATCTACCGTTCTGCAAGCATGGGATAGTCCGGGTCAGACGCTACAGATTTGCAGGGCACTCATCCACGGAGCGGGAGAGCAACACTGCATAATGGTAGCATTATGAATCTGGGAGTTCAGTGGCCAGTTGTACGGGCGCTTACTTGCCGGCAATAATCCGCTGTGCACGCTCAAGGGCGGCGAGGGCGACAAAACTGCTGAGACTGCGGCGTTCCTGCTTCGCAGCCTTCTCCAGCAGCCGACGTTCTTCCTGGGTGTAGTAGGAGAACACTTTCGCTCCAAGTGGGGTCTTGCCGGTGCGCCGGGAAGGAATGTGATCCCTTTTGGCCACCGGCTCTTATGGTACTACCGCACTGCATAACAGAGGTATTATGCGACACATTGTTTGTACAGCTCGGTGGTTCCAGGGGTGGAGCCGCCCTGTAGCGGCGTCTGATTCGCCATTGTCGAGAGTCGGGCACCGCGATTTTACGCCCCCAGGGAGTCTGAAATGGCAAAGAACAAAGATCGGGATGTGTTCCCACCTTCGGATCAACCGCACAGAGCGCTTCTGATCGAATTGAAAGGCGGAAGAGCGGCGCAGAATGAAGGCACAATGACGGCTTCAACTGAGACCTTCGCGGCGCTCAGCCTGGAAGAAGTGATCGCCTACGTTAGGAACCGCCAGCCGAGCGTCGAAATTATCGAGCTGAAGGTTCTCGGCAAGGTGCAGGTGTTGTCTAGTTCGAAACACCTGGAATAGTGCGGGTACAAGCCCACGGACTATTTGCCTGGGGCGCAGATGCGGGACTTCAAAGACTCATGAAGTCTCGGAGACCAAATAGTACCTGCGGTGCGGGTCCTGTGGCCCGCTTCCAATCTCCGCGATCAACCCCCGCTCCACGAGCGCCGCGAGACGTGTTCGGGACGCGCGCGGAGAAAGCTTGATTTGTTTGGCAATCTCAGATGTTGAAAGTCCGGCCTCCAGACTTGAGGAGAGCGCGGCAAGGATAGCTTCGTCCCGAGCGTCTTTTGCGGAAGCGCGACGGGGTATGGCCGAAAGCGTGACCCGAAAATGCGTCCCAATCTCTTCCAATTTGGGAGCATCCAATCCGCGATCACGACACGCGGCTGTCATGCGCTGGATACCGCTTCCCCAATGTTCGATAAGCCCCAGTTCTTGAAATGCTCGGCCAATAACGCGATTGCGGAGTTTGGAGATGCCTTTGCGGATGTCTTCGATCGTGAGTCCGAACGGGAGCAGGCCGGGGTTTTCGATCTCCAGACGATCATCAAACAGAGCGACGCGGATGGGAGCACCGCGCTGAGCATAATCGGCGTGGACGATAGCATTCATAATGGCTTCACGGACGGCAACCACCGGATATGTCCAAAGGTCCGTTCGTTTTACAGGGCCTATGACAGCCTCACGAGTCATGTGCTTCCGCAAGAACGAAATTACTTCGTCGGCAGCTCCCGGAAGATACGAGCGCACCTCTACGGAGTCGAGTATCCGACGCCGGTCGGTGCCGGCGAACCTGCCAACCTGAATCCATGCGTCTGGGTAGTGATTTAGTCGGTCGGCGCCGAACAGGAGGATGCCCCCGATGGTCGGCACGACACGGCCCTGGTAGCTCGTCATGATTTTCAGGGTTTGTAGATCAGGCCTCGTCAGCTTGCGAATGGGCTTGAAGAACTCGGAAGCAGCTCGGAAGTCGATGGCTTCCGAGTTCAACTCAGGCTGGGGTTGTTCGTCGAACGACGAAACCTGGTTATAGCGCCGCATCTCTTCGATCAGGACCTGATCCGCCCGCCGGTTGGTCGAACCCACACGAACAAAAACGCCTTCCTCGGTACCCAACCGATTCAGATAGTGGGGCCGGTTGGCGCTCGGATAAATCTCCACTGCCAAAACCTGGGTCTTTCTCCACGGCATCACTTCGATAGAAGGCACCAACCTTGGGGAGATGCTGTCCGCGATCAGATTGGCGAGGCGTTCTTCCTCGACCAATATGTTTGGGATGCCCTTGACCTTTTTCGTACCGTCTTCGACTCCCAGGACGAGAACACCACCGGAGGTATTGGCGAACGCAACAATGGCTTTCAGCGCGCCTTCCGGGGAGGATAGATCGCGCTTGAACTCCAGCGTTTTGCCTTCGGTTCTACTAAGCAGAGTAATCAGATCCACAGCTCTGCATTTTACTCTGAAGCGGAGGTTGGGAGAAGTCTTCCGAGTAGGCCTTGTCCCAATTCGTGACGCAGTGCGTCACGAATTGAAAATGCTTTATACGATCTTTCAAGGTGCCCTTTCAGGACACCGAGTGGAAAGTTTTTCCACGTTTTGTGCCCTCCGTGCGCTCTACGCTTCTTTTCGGCAGGAACCGTTTGAGGGCTTACGTGGAGACCAGGAACACCAAAAATGGGGATGAAGCGGCATTGGAGCGGCAGTCCGGTTCGGCGCGGTCGTCGGGCCTTGGGAAGCGACTCGACCCCGCGCTCAAGTCCTGGATGGACAATGTAATTATCCCTGCGCTGGTGAGGCAATATCTGGCCGAAATTGAGGAACGGAATCGACTTGCAACCACCGGCAGTTCAGAGGTAACGTCCGACATGGACGGTAATGAGCCATGATTCTGCGTTGCGCCGCCTATGCCCGCTACTCCAGCGATCTTCAGAGTCCACTCTCGATCGACGACCAAGTCCGCATCTGCCGCGAATACGCGAAGTCTCGCGGGTTCGCCTTTCTAGAGGAGCATGTCTACGTCGATGAAGCGTTGAGTGGCGTGGGCGCGGATCGTCCAGGGCTGGGCCGTATGCTAAATGCGGCACTATCCCCTGCCCGCCCCTTCGATGTGATCCTGCTTGACGACAGCAGCCGCCTTGCGCGAAATACGAAGGATGCCCTTACCTTCTTCGAGCGGCTGAACTTTGCCGGCATTCGGCTCATCGCTGTCAGTCAGGGCATCGACTCGGATAATGAACAGGCGCATGTGCTGGTTACCGTTCACGGCATGGTGGACAGCCTGTATGTGAAGGAGCTTGCCAAGAAAACACATCGTGGACTGGAAGGACGGGTTCTGAGGGGCCAGCACACGGGTGGTCGCTGCTACGGTTACGACTCTGTCTCCGTAGACGACACGACCGCAAAACGACTGATTATCAACGAGAAGGAGGCGGTGGTAATCCGCCGTATCTTTGAGATGTCCGCCAGTGGCCAGTCACTGAAGACGATCGCAAAGACCCTGAATCATGAGTGCGTTCCCTCCCCAAGACCGAGGTCGGGAAATAGATACGCGACGTGGAGTCCGACCTGTATTCGGGAGATGCTCCGCCGTGATCTCTATGTAGGAAAGGTGGTTTGGAACGCCTCGCGGTTCGTGAAGACCCCTGGTACAAACAAGCGGGTGCGCCGTGCGAGGCCGGAAAGCGAATGGCGCATTGTTCCCCACCCCGAACTTCAGATCGTCACCGATGAGGTCTGGACGCGGGTTCAGGACAGGCAGAAGCGTCTGATGGCCATGTACAGTGGCGCGAAAAAGGGGCTTTTGCCTCGCTCGGTCACCAGTCCATACCTTCTTAGCGGCATCCTGAAGTGCGGCTTGTGCCACGGGAACCTCATCATCGTCACTGGATACAGCTCTTATGGACACTATCCGCAATACGGCTGCTCTCAACATTTCAACCGTGGCGCCTGCGCGAACTCGGTATTGATTCGGCGGGACTGGCTCGAAAAGCGACTCTTGCAAGAGCTGCAGAATGAGGTTCTGAAGCGCGAGACCGTCGAGTACGCTCTGGACGAGTTCGAAAGCCACTTAAAGAACGCGTTCGCCAAGCTCACAAACCAGATGGCTCAAATGCGGGAGCGCAAGCAGAAGCTCGAAGGGGAGCTGCGTCGGCTGGCCGCGACTGCCGCTGAGACCGGACCGTCGTCATTCCTCGTCGCCGCTATTCACGAACGGGAGCAGCAACTGCGCGAGATCACCGACCAGCTCTTAGCGGGCGGAGGCGACTCTGTAGATGCTCACCTGTCGGAGATTCGGGGCTTCATCACCAATCGACTCGGAGACCTCCAGAAGTTGATCTCCGGCGAGGCCGCCGAGGCTCGGAAGGAACTGCTCAAGCATGTTTCGGAGATCCGCATGTTCCCGCAAGGTAGCGCCGATGGAAACAGGAAGCCACACTATGTCGCTGAAGGGACCTGGAATCTGGTTGGAACTGAAGAAAATGAGGCCATTGCGATTCCGGCGCAAATTCGGAGCGTTGCAGGCCCCCGCAACCAAGGAACCTAAGCGATTGCAATAACTTCCAAGTTCAGAGCTTGGGAGTTTTTCTTTGTCGCGAGCAGTTAGTGGACCAGAATCGAGTTTGCTTTCGGCTTCTGCGACCGCTTTAGCAAGCTCCGCTCCCAGACACTTAGCCACGTCTTCGTTCGCCTTCCAATTGAGTGTGTGGCCGTACACGTCAAGGGTAAAGCTCCCCGTCAGTGCGTGGCCGATGCGCTCTTGGATCGTCTTCAGGGGCACGCGGGGCTTGTCCCTCTCCACCCCAGACGGATTGCTCGACAGTGATCCTATCGAGCGCCACGTACTGTATACGTATCCCGCGGGTGAAAACGATTTTGAGCGGGTGAGCCGGAATGGGGGTCAAGTAGATTGGAGCTATGCGCGTTGCCGTTGTTACAGGAGCGGCCCAGGGCATCGGTCGCAGAACGGCCGAGGTGCTGGGCGAGGCTGGTTACACCCTTCTGCTGCTCGATAGGCAGCCCTGCGAAGCCACGCTCTCCGCACTGCGTGCGGCTGGCTCTGAAGCAGAGGCGCTGATCGGCGACATCACGGACGAGGCTCTGATCGCGCAGGCCGTTTCGCTTGTCAGTGAACGCTGGGGCCGTGCCGACGTCCTCGTCAACAACGCCGGCATCAGCTTTATCGCTCCCGCCGAGACCGTCGAAGCCGCCGCCTTCCGCCGCGTGCTTGAGGTTAACCTCGTCGCACCCTTCGTTCTCGCGCGGGCCTTCGGCTCCATGATGCTGGCACAGCGCGAGGGCAGCATCGTCAACGTCGCTTCCGTCGCCGGTCTGGTCGGCGTCAGCGATCGCAGCATCTACAACGCCTCCAAGCACGGACTCATCGGGCTCACGCGCACCCTTGCGGGGGAGTGGGGTGGACGTGGAGTTCGCGTCAACGCGGTCTGCCCCGGCTGGGTGAAAACAGAGATGGATGCCGCGGACCAGGCCGGCGGCGGCTATACGGACGACGACATCACCGGGCGCGTCCCCATGGCGCGCTTCGCCCGTCCTGACGACATTGCCCGCGCCATCCTGTTTCTCGCCGACCCCGCCCAGAGCGGCTTCGTCAACGGCCAGGCGCTCGCTGTCGATGGCGGCTGGACCGCCGACGGAAGCTGGCAGAGCCTGCGCCTGCGCAAGCGTTAGTCACGCAAGCTGTCTGCCACTCATCGAGCTGCAAGCTGTCTGTCAGGGCACGGATCGGGATGAAGCCGATCCCGATCGCGGCGATTTCGACAGTGCTTAAGGCGCACTTTTAGTTGTACTATTTTGTATCCAATAATATTTCCCCCTCGAGGCTCTATGCGAAAGCTCAGTATTCAGGCAGTCGTTTTTTGCTCAGTCTTGCAAGCGTTTTCATGTGCGCAGGCTGCGACGGCGCCGCACAAAGTTCAGCTCAAGGCCGTTCCTCTGCCGATGAACGCGGTGCGGCTGACGGGTGGACCGCTGAAGAAGGCGCAGGATCTGGACGCGGCGTACCTGCTGGAGCTGGAGCCGGCGCGGATGCTGGCGTTTCTGCGGCGGAGCGCGGGGCTCCCGATGAACGCGCAAGGGTATGGCGGATGGGATGGGGATGGCCGGCAACTGACGGGACATATTGCGGGTCACTACCTGTCGGCAGTGAGCATGATGTATGCGACGACGGGCGATGTGCGCTTCAAGCAGCGCGCGGACGAGATGGTTTCGCAGCTGGCGGAGATCCAGGCCGCGCAGAAGGACGGCTATATTGGCGCGCAGAAGGATGCGCGGGGTGACGCGGGCAAGGTTGAGTTTGAGAACCTGGCCAAGGGTGAGATCCGGTCGGGAGGGTTTGACCTGAACGGGCTGTGGTCGCCGTGGTATGTGGAGCACAAACTTTTTGCCGGGTTGCGCGATGCGTACAACCTTACGGGAAACAAGCAGGCGCTGGATGTCGAGATCAAGTTTGCCACGTGGGTTGAGAGCATTGTGGGCAATCTGAATGACGATCAGATTCAGAAGATGCTGGCGACCGAGTTCGGCGGCATGAATGAGGTGCTTGCAGACCTTTCTGCGGACACGAATGATCCGCGCTGGATGAAGCTTTCGGACAAGTTCGAGCATCGTGCGATTGTCGATCCGCTGGCGGAAGGGCACGACATTCTGGCGGGCAAGCACGCGAACGCGAACGTGCCGAAGATGATTGGCGAGCTGGCGAGGTATGAAGACGCCGACGATGAGACGGATGGGAAGGCGGCGGAGTACTTCTTCGACGAGGTGTCGCTGCACCACAGCTTCGCGACGGGTGGGTCGGGCAAGAACGAGTATTGGGGCCCGGCCGACCAGCTGAATGACATGATCGACGGACGGACGGCGGAGAGCTGCGTCAGCTACAACATGATCAAGATGGCGCGGATGCTGTTCGAGCTTAATCCTCAATCGCGCTATGCGGACTTCGTTGAGCGCGCGGATTTGAACGCGATCCTCGGTGGACAAGATCCCGAAGACGGGCGCGTCAGCTACATGGTGCCGGTTGGCCGCGGCGTGCAACACGAGTATCAGAGCAAGTTCGAGGACTTTACCTGCTGCGTTGGATCGCAGATGGAGGCGCACGCCTTTCACGCTTATGGGATTTACGACGAATCCGGAAACAAGCTCTGGGTCTCGCAATACGCGCCGACCACGGTCGATTGGGCGTCGCAAGGGCTGAAGTTTGAGATGATCACCGATCTGCCGATGGGCGATTCGGCGACGTTCAAGGTCACTTCGGGTAAGAAAACGAAGGCGACGCTTGCCTTTCGGCGTCCTTACTGGGTCGGTCCTGGCTTTTCAGTGAAGGTGAACGGCGTGGCCGTGGAGGACATTTCCAAGCCTGATTCCTTCATCGAGATCAGCCGCAAATGGAAATCGGGAGATACGGTAGACCTCATTCTGCCCAAGACGCTTCGCAAAGAACCTCTGCCTGACAATCCAAACCGTATGGCCATCATGTGGGGACCGCTGGTGCTGGCCGGCGACCTGGGAACGGAGGTACGCAGCAGGCGGGGCGGGAATACTGCCGAACCTGCGCCTGTATTGGTGACGGCAGAACAAAACGTCGATGGCTGGTTGAAGCCGGTCGCGGGCGAAGATGGAGTCTTCCACACTGCCAACGTCGGACTCAAACAGGACATCGACTTTAAGCCCTTCTACGAGATGCCACGCCGCCGCTACGCGATCTACTGGGACGTGTATACACCCACCGAATGGGCGAACAAGTCCGCAGCCTACGAGACCGAGGCCGGTGCAGAAAAGAAGCTGACGGCGGCGACGATCGGCTTCGCTCAGCCGGGGCAGATGCAGGCTGAACGCGATTTCGCTGAGAAAGACGAGGATAGCTCGCCGGTGCAGCTCCAGGGCCGCTACGGACGGCGGGGGAATGGCTGGTTCTCGTATGAGCTGCCGGTCGATCCTGCGTCTGCCGCGATTCTGGTCGTGACCTACAGCAACGATGCGCGCGGACGAAAAGGCGGCTTCGACGTTCTAGTGGACGGCACTAAAGTTGGCGAGCAGACGATGGAAAGAAGATCGCCAGAGATAGACGTCAAGTTCTTCGATGTAAAGTATCCGCTGCCGCTCGACATGGTGAAAGGCAAGCAGAAGGTTACGGTGCGCTTCCAGGCGAAGGACGGCGCGGCCATCCCAGGCGTCTTCGGCATTCGCACGGTGCACGCCGATGCTGCGCAATAAGACCAGCGCTGAACGAAGGGGCCGCTGCGACTTGCGGCGGCGACAGGCACTTGCGCAATGCTTGCTGGGAATTTAGGATTTGCGACTATGCACCGACTTCTCAGGCACGTCCTGCTTGCAGGGATTGTTACCGTATTCAACCCGGCCCTATCCTGGGCTCAACAAGCTACCAGTGTCCCAGAGCCTGCCTTTGAGAGCGTCTCCATCCATCCGACGCACGTGTCGATGGGTTGCTTCAGCATGCTGCCGCCGGGAGGCACGCACTATGCGGTCACCTGCGAAACGCTACGAAACATGATCATGCTGGCTTATGGCACGACCTACATCGAGGGTGGCGGCAAGGCGTTAGATACCTATTACGACCTTCGCGCCAGTACGGGAGAGAAGCCGTGGACGCTGGAGTCGATCCGTCCGATGATGCGACATTTCCTCGAGCAGCGATTCCACCTGGTTGTTCGCGATGCCAAGAGCGAGCGCTCCGGCTATCGCCTGTTGATCGCAAAAGGTGGCCCGAAGATGCCGCTTGCTTCTCCTGAGTCAATTCCAAAGGGTCACAAGGCTGGTGAGCCTGCGGAAGAGTTCATTTATCCGGGTCACGCACAAGGACGCGGTCTCGAGGCTAACGGAATCGCCAGCCTGTTGTCGGCGATATTGCACGCTCCAGTGACTGACGCTACGGGTCTGAATGGCATCTTCAATGTCGACCTCAGCTATGCGCCGGACAACAGCACGAAATCCAACCTGCCATCATTCTTCACTGCGGTCGAAGAGCAGCTTGGCCTGAAACTCCAGCCAGCGAAGGTGATGGTTGACACGGTAGTGATCGATCACGTGGACGCTGAGCCCACTCCGAATTAGAGTCGCTCCGATCCTCGCAATGTGATCAAGCAGCCACCGCGGAATGATTGTCTTTGGGAGAAAGCCACTCTAGACTGACCCTATGCTCAAGCGCACTGTTCTGCTTTTGTTCCTATGCACCAGCATGTGTTGGGCGCAGGGGAAGATGGCTTTCACTGTCTCGATGCCACAACCCTCCAACCATACCTATCATGTGACGTTTCGGTGCGAAGGGTTACAGGGGGAGCTGCAGGACTTCAAGCTGCCAAAGTGGTCGCCGGGCTACTACGGGATCGGGGACTATGCGCGCAACGTTTCCAACTTTCACGCGATCGGTCCTGCCGGGCATGAGCTTGCCTGGGAAAAGGTCACGAAGAATACGTGGCGCGTGGTAGCGGAGAATGCTCCGACGATTGTGCTCGAGTACGACGTCTTCGGAAATACTTCCTTTGCTGCCAACAACTATCTAGGGGAAGACCGCGGCTATCTATCACCGTCGGGTCTCTTCATGAATCTCGCCGGGCATCTGCAACATCCGGTTACGGTGACGATACATATGCCACTGAATTGGCACACGATATCGACGGGGCTGGAAGAGGTGGGCGGGGAGGAAGATACCTTTGAGGCGCCGGACTTCGACGTGCTCTACGATTCGCCGATCCTGATGGGCAACCAGGAACATCTGGAATTCGAGGTGCAAGGTGTGCCTCACTATGTTGCCCTTGAGAATGTCCCTGCACAGGTTGACCGCACCCGGATGGTCGCGGACCTGAAGTCCATCGTGACCGCTGCAACGGAATTGATGGGACACGTTCCCTATGAGCACTACACGTTCCTGATGATGGGACGCGGAGGCGGCGGGATTGAGCACGCCAATTCCTCCTCGAACCAGTTCAATGGGACGAGCCTGACGACGCCTGCCGGATACCAGCGCTGGTTGAGCTTTATCAGTCACGAATACTTTCACAACTTCAACGTGAAGCGCATTCGTCCTTTGGCGCTGGGGCCGTTCGACTACGGCCAGGAAAACCTGACGAGTATGCTCTGGGTCTCGGAGGGATTGACGGTCTATTACGAAGACATTGTTCTGGTGCGCGCGGGGCTGATGACGAAGGATGAATATCTCGCGAACATGGCGCGCGCCATCGCAAAGTTTGAGAACAGTTCGGGAAGGCACTACCAATCGGCGACGGAATCGAGTTTGAACACGTGGAACTCCGGCTCCGGAGAGGGTGGAGACCGCAACACGACGATCTCTTACTACGACAATGGGGCGATGCTGGGCGCGATGCTCGACTTGAAGATACGGGAGAGCAGCGGAAACCGAAGGTCGCTCGACGATGTCATGCGCGGCATGTATGAGAAGTACTACGTGCAGAAGAAGCGCGGATTCACGGACGCGGAGTTCCGAGCAGAGTGCGAGAGTGTGGCGGGGACGAATCTCGAGGAGCTGTTCTCTTATGCTTCGACCTCAAGAGAGGTGGACTACGCGAAATACTTTGCCCTGGCCGGGTTGAAGTTGACAGAGAAATCCGAGGCCGCTCCAGGCGGGTCGATCGGACTCGATACACGCACAGAGGAGGTGCCGCCTAATGAGCTGCCCGCTGGGCGCGGAGGGCGGGGGCGAGGAGCAGCGCCCGCGGTGCGATTGATTGTGACCGATACCGCTGCGGGATCGACGGCCGCTCGTGCGGGGCTGCAGCCGGGCGACCGGATTGCCGACGTGGGTGGGGTTGCGGCAACTTCGGTTGTGCTGAATACAGCGATCGATACAGCCATGAAGGCGAAGAAGCCTAGCGAAACAATCAAGCTGCATGTGTTCCGCGCGGAAAAAGAGATGACCGTCGAAGTTGAAGTGGCTCCGAACGTCAAGCGTACTTTCGAGTTGTCGCCTGCCGAAGGAGCGTCGCCGGCTCAACGGGAAATTCTCAATAGCTGGTTGCGCAAGGCCTTCTAAGGGCCTCGCATCCGGGCGTCAACATGGACACCCTCATGAGCGACTTCCAAACTTAGTGTTTGGGAGTTTGCTTTTTGTGGCGCGGGCGAAGCGGGCCGAATTAGTGCCGCTTTTGAAGGTAGGCCTGAAGTGCGACGGCGTTGTTGTGCTCAGAATCCCGGGCGCCGTAGAGCAGGGTGACGTGTTTGTTCCGGGAGGCGGTGAGGATCGGCTTCCAGGCGTCTACGTTGTCCTTGAGCTCTGCGTTGTATTTGCGCTGGAACTCCTTCCATTTGTCGGGGTCGTGGCCGAACCATTTGCGCAGAGCTGTGCTGGGGGCGACTTCCTTGAGCCACATATCGGCGTGCAAAGCCTCTTTGGTAACGCCGCGAGGCCAGACTCTGTCGACCAGGATGCGCGTGCCGTCAGCCGCTTCAACTTTTTCGTAAGCCCGTTTGATGGCGATCATTGCTAATCCCTCCTGAGTTAGTGATGCACGAGCGATGGGTGCGGGATGTTGCTGGTGATCGGATCAAGCGAGAGAGTCGTCGGGTGGCTTCAGTGCATCTCCCACGCGACGGTCCTGAGTCTCTTCTTCCATCAGCCAGCGGCGGAGTTGGAGGATGTCGTTAGCGCGCGCAATGCCGATGGGCTTGTGTGCGTCGTTGGCCTTGACGACCACGACATTTTCGGTGTTCTTCAGCATCATGTCGCGATGAACCTGGTCGACCGATTCTCCAGAATAGGCGAGGACGAAGTCGCGCCGCGCGAGCTCGCGCATCTTGAAGTGGTGGTCGGGAGATTCTGTGCGCAGGAGATCGTGCGGCTCGACGATGCCGACCAGCGATCCTTCTTTTTCTACGATGGGGATCAGGCCGATGTTGCCGGGAACGAAGTTCTGGAGGACGGTGCGGAGCTCGTCGTCAGCCTGGAGCTGATCGAACTGCTTGTGCATCACCTGATCGATACGGGCGCGCATGAGGACAGGAACGGAGTAGTCCTGCGTGATGATGAGACCGCGTTTGACGAGCTTGACGGTCATGATGGAGTCGCGGCTAAAGAGGCGGACGAAGCCGTCGGAGATCATGACGCAGACGATGAGCGGAAGAAGAGCGTTGGGGTTGTGGCTTAGCTCGAAGAGGAAGACGATGCTGGTGAGCGGAGCGCGGGCGATGCCTCCGAAGACGGCGGCCATAGCGGCGAGGGCGTAGAACGCGGGGTCGCTGACGAGGTGGGGGAGAACGTGCTTTAGCGCCATGGCGAAGGCTGCGCCGAGTCCACCGCCGACGACCAGCGAGGGAGCGAAGACGCCACCGGTTGTTCCTGAGCCGAGGGAGATGACCAGCGCCCAGAACTTGGCGAAGGAGACGCCGACCAACTGGTGCGCGGTCATGCGGTCGTTGAGCATGTCGCGGATGGTGCCGTAGCTGGTGCCGAAGACCTGGGGGTAGAAGTAACCGATGACGCCTAGGATGAACGCGCCGATGACGGGCGCCCAGATGAGAGCGCGCTTGATGGGGAGATTGTCGAAGAAATCTTCGAGCCAGGAGAGCACGCGGATCATGATGATGCCGACGATGCCCATGAGAATGCCGAGCAGAGCAAACAGCCAGAGCTCATTCATGCCGGTGAGCTTGAAGGCAGGAGTGGGGAAGAGCGGCGCCCATCCGGCGAAGTGAATGCGAACGCCGGTGGCGACGGCGGCGGCAAGAGCGACGGGGATGAAGGAGCGGGCTCGGAGTTCAAAGAGCAACAGTTCTATAGCGACCAGGATTCCGGCGAAGGGCGCGGTGAAAGTAGCGGCCATGCCCGCGGCGGCCCCGGAGGCGAGCAGGACGCGCCGGTAGTAGGGAGTAAGGCCGACGGCCTGACCGAAGAGAGAGCCGAGCGCGGCGCCGGTTTGGATGATGGGGCCTTCCGCGCCGAAGGGACCGCCGGTTCCGATGGCGAAGGCGGTGGCCAGCGGCTTGAGGATGGCGACGCGAATGCGCATGCGGCTGTGGCCGAAGAGAACGGACTCCATGGCTTCGGGGATGCCGTGGCCCTTGAGCGTGGGCTCCCAGAAGTAGACCATGATGCCGACGAGGAGACCGCCGATGGGCGGGATGAGAATGACCCAGAGGCCGAGGTGGTTGTAGGCCGGGCTGGTGATGGCGAAGGAAAATTTGCCGTAGAAGAAGATGTTGGTGAAGAGGTGAATCAGTTCGAGCAGACCCTGCGCGACGAGGCCGCCGACAAAGCCCACGAGCAGAGCGTATCCGCATATCTTGATGACCTCCGGCTCAAGAGCTACGCCGAACTGGCCTTTCTTGCTGGACTGCGATTCGGGGATCGCTGCTTGTTCGGGAATGGGAAACTCTGCCATGCGGAACCTCCTCGATATTTTTTTGACTGAATGACGGGACGAAGACGTTACAAAAAACGAACGCGAGGCGGAGATTCGCCGCCTCGCTTGGCTGTTGCGGGTTTCGAGATCGTCAACAAAGTCCTATGTTGCGAAGTTCTACGTTGCGGGTATGACCTCATCCATCGTCTCCTCTACAGCGTGGCCACGAGTCTTGAGCGCGTGCAGAATGTCCGTCTTGGTCACGATCCCTTGTATATTTCCCTGCGCCGAAACTACGAGCAACATGGGTTGGCGATGCTCGCTCATTAACAGGCGGAGAGCTTCCATGACATCGCAATCGGGGGCGACGATGCTGATGCGCTCATCAACGACCTCGCGAACCGTTATGGTCTTCCATTTGTCGGGCGAGATCTGGGTAACGGACCAGACGGTGACGGCTCCCAGCAACTTTTTGCCGTCGAAGACGGGGAAGGCCTCATGGTGGGAACGAGGCGAGAGCATGCCGATGAATTCGCGCAGGGTGAGCGAGGCTTGTACGGAGATCATCTGCGGCTGCATGACCTGGCTGACAGGAACGTTGCGCAGCTCCTGCACCTTGACGCCTTCGTGGAGACGCTGGTCGCCGGAGGCAGAGGCGTCGCCCGAGACAGCGTAGGCAACCGCCGCTCCAATAAGCGCGGGAATGATGAAGGCGTGGCCGCCGGTGGCTTCGGCGACGAAGACGACCGCGGCCAGCGGCGTTTTATAGCCCGCGGAGATGAAGGACGCCATGCCGACGGCGGCGTAAAGGCCGAGCGACGGGCTATGGACAATGGACTGCGCGAAGGCCGTGCCGAGCGATCCGCCGGTGAGGAAGAGGGGAACGAACATGGCGCTGACGCCGCCGGGAGCCAGCGAAAAGATGGTGGCGGCGAGCTTGAGTCCGCTGAAGGTGAGGAGCTGCGGGGTGCCGTAGTGATTGCCGAGGATGTATCCGACGGCTTCGTAGTTGGGGCCGAGGGGAACGAGCGGCCCGGGATAGAGGTGAAGGAACAGAAGACCGCAGAGACCAGTCAGCAGACCGCCGATGGTCATCTTGGCCCAGTGCGGGATTCCCCAGTTGACGAAGAAGCTGCGAGCGCGGCGGAAGGTGACGACGAAGGCCATCGCAATGAGACCGATGACCAGGCCGAGCAGGGCGCTCCAGTAAAGATCGTTGCGGCCGTAGGAGGTTGTGCCGGTGAAATCGAACAGAGGAGAGGAGCCCAGAAACGAGCCGAGCGTGATGAAAGCGACGACCGAGGCGATCAGAGCGGGGACGAGCGCTTCATGCGCGAGGTCGTCGCGATAGGGCATCTCGAGCGCGAAGACGATGCCAGTGAGCGGTGCGCGAAAGACGGCCGACATGCCGGCGGCCGCGCCGCAGATGAGCATGATGCGGCGGTCGCGGCTGTTGAAGCGAAACCGTTTCAGTCTGGACCAGAGCCAGGAGCCGATGGCCGCGCCGCCATAGATGCTGGGACCTTCGAGAGCGGCGCTGCCACCGAAGGCGACGGTGGTGATGGCGGCGAGCAGCTTGGGAAAGAAGGGGCGCATGTCGATGTCGCCCTGGTGCTCGTGATAGGAACGGATGACCTCTTCGGTGGAGTGCTCGTCGGGGTCGGGCGTGAGGAACTGCATGATGAGCCCGGTGACGAGGAAGGCGAGGACTAGGCCGGGAACGATGGCCCAGTGGTGGCGCAGGTAGTACGCGAGGACGGGAGGCCACAGCTTGCCGAGAATGATGACGGCGATGGCGGTGATGGTCAGACCGGTGGTGACGCCGATGACAGGCGCGACGATCAACCATTTCTGGAGGTCGCGCGAATAAATTGCGGTCAGGTCTTCATGAACCAGCGGAAGGTACTTCCGCAAAAGGGGGTGCTGCAACAGCCAGTCTCTTTTTTTCTGTGTGCCGTTGCGTGTGCGTCTCACTTGTATCGTTGTTTCCTTTAGCAAAGCGTAACTATTTCCCTTCAATGGCCGTTCCAATTAAATAAAAACAAGTTCCACCAAAACTCATGTGAGGTCGAACGATACGGGATGCTGCTCCGGCACCCAGACTCCTGGAATCCGCTGGATCTCTTCCTGGTGGAGCTTTGCGAGCCGCGCGAGAATCTGTTCCCCGCGCCGGGTGAGCGAGACGACGACGACTCGGCGGTCGGTGCTGTCCTGCGCGCGGCGAACGAGTCCATTTTGCACTGCGCGCTCGACCAGACCGATGACCGAGTGGTTTCTCTCCTGCAAGAATTCGGCGAGCTCGGAGATGGTGGCTGTGTTGCGGCCGGTGTAGCCGGCGATGCCCAGCATGAGTTGATGCTGCTGGGGTGTGACTCCGTATTGGCGGGCCGCGTCCTCGCTGAAGCGAAGGAACTTGCGGAGCGCGTAACGAAAGCGCGCGAGATCGGGGATCACGTGGCTGACATCGTGCTGTTCGGGTTTCGACCGTGCTTTGGAGATTGTCTTGGTGCTCATCGTGAGTCAGTGATTGTGTATTTGTTGGCGGCGCGGAGCTGTTTTACATCGCGTCGCGAACCATTCATATTATATCGCGGCGCGAGCTTAATGGCTCGCGCATTGTGCAAAACGATGACTCGTGATGGCACAGAATGTGTGAGAAAACGAGGGAAAGTGTGGGCGCTATAAGCAGACAGCAGGTCCTTCGACTCCGCCTCTCGCGATAAGACTGCGAGAGGCTCCGCTCAGGATGACAGTTGTTGTGTTATGAAGTTCAGAGGCAGGACACTGAGGAGGAACGGTTTGATGCGCCGATCGATTCGCAGAGGGCTTACCGCTTGTGGGTGCGCCGCGGTGCTGGCGATGACGCTTGCCGGCAGTGCGCAGGAGCCGCACGCCTACCAGCTCCAGGGGGATGTTGCGTACACGCATGATCCATCGATTGCAAAGGATGGTGGAACGTACTACGTGTTCGCGACGGGGCGGGCGCCGGGTGGAGGACAGCTTCCGATCCGCTGCTCGGAGGACTTAGTGCACTGGCGGATGTGCGGGCATGTGTTCGACGCGATTCCACAGTGGATCCAGGAGAAGAGTCCGGGTACGAGAGAGCTGTGGGCGCCGGATATTTCGTATTCTCACGGGGTCTATCGGCTGTATTACGCCTACTCGTTGTTCGGGAAAAACCTTTCCGGAATTGCGCTGGCTACCAATAAGACGCTGGACGCGAAGAGCCCGGCCTACAAGTGGGAGGATCAGGGGCTTGTGCTGGAGTCGACGGCGGCGGATGATTTCAACGCGATCGATCCTAACTACGTGGAGGATGCGCAGCATCATGCGTGGCTTTCGTTTGGCAGCTTCTGGAGCGGGATCAAGATGCGGGCGCTGGATGCGACGACGGGCAAGCTCTCTGCGACGGACAACAAGTTGTATTCGCTGGCATCGCGCGTGAAGCCGGCGCATCCGGCGCCGCAGAAGTTCGATCCTGAGCATCCGACGCTGCCGCCGGACTGGCAGGCCATTGAAGCTCCCTTTATCGTTCCGCACGGCGGCTACTATTACCTGTTTGTTTCGTTCGACCTTTGCTGCCGGGGAACGAAGAGCACGTACCGGACGATGGTGGGGCGGTCACGGTCGATTACAGGACCGTATGTGGATAAGGATGGAACGCCGATGGCGAAGGGCGGCGGATCGTTGCTGCTGGGGCCGAACCGGCGCTGGCTGGGGCCTGGGGGTGAGTCGATTCTGCTGCAGCATGGCGGGCCGGATTTGATTGTGTTTCATGCGTACGATGCGCAGACCGGCAGACCGGCGCTGCAGATTTCGACGCTGGTCTGGCGCAAGGGATGGCCCCTGGCTACTTTGGGGGAGGAGTAGAGTAGGCGCGAAGCATCGCATGTATTCCCCCGCGTTGCTAAAGTGTTCAGAACACGAGAAGGACTATGAACATTACTGCGGTAGCGAAGAGGGCGCGGGTTTCCACGGCAACGGTTTCGCGCGTGATGAATGGGACGGCCCATGTAAGTCCGGATACGGCGGAACGGGTGCGAGAGGCCGTGGCGGCGTTGAATTTCTATCCCAATGTCAACGCGCGCGCGCTTGGATCGGGGCGGAGCGGGCTGTACGGGCTCATCATTTCGGACATTACGAACCCGTACTTTCCGGAGCTGGTGAAGGCTTTTGAAGACATTGCGGTGGAGCACGGGCAGGACGTGCTGATCGCCAACACGGACTATGACCCGAAGCGGATGGAGACGTGCGTGATCCGCATGCTGCAGCGCAAGGTCGACGGGGTGGCGATTATGACCTCCGAGATGGAAGAGCGTCTGATGCGGACGTTCAGCCAGCGGCAGATTCCGACGGTCTTCATGGATACGGACGCAGCCGTGAAGGGAGTGACCACGGTGAATGTCGACTATGCGGCGGGAATTACGCAGGGGATGAAGCATCTCTTCTCCCTGGGGCATAAGCAGATCGGGTTTATCAGTGGACCGCTGACACTCAGCTCGGCGCGGGCCCGGGTTCAGGCGTTTGAAAAATCGATGAAGGACAATGGACTGGAGATCAGACCGAACTGGATGCAGGAAGGCGATCACCGCGTTGAAGGCGGACGGCAGGCGATGATGCGAATCCTGAAGGCAGGATTTCTGCCGACAGCGATTGTGGGGTCGAACGATCTGACGGCGATTGGAGCGATGGGCGCGATTCATGAAAAGGGACTGCGGATCCCGGAGCACATCTCGGTGATCGGGTTTGATGATATTGAGCTGAGCGCGTACACGCTGCCCGCGCTTACGACGCTGCATGTGCCGCGGCGGGAGCTTGCAGCCACGGCTTTCCGAAGCCTGTTTCGCGGCCGCGATGAGGCTGTGGACAAGAGCACCCGAAAGAAAGAGCACATTATCGAGCCACGATTGCTGATCCGGCAGTCGACCGGAGAGGTGCCCGGTCAACAGGGAAGAGAGGACGCGGCCAATCGACATCGAGGTCGAAGCCCGGCTGTGCGTGGGTAGGGATTTGCAGCCAGGATGTTGGCGGCCGAGGGATGTAAACGCTTGCGCGCAGCAGGTACGATAAGGCGTGCTGGAAAAGTCGGGCGTGCTGAAAGTCAAAGGAGACCAAGTTGACGAGGAGATTCTTCACCGCGTTGGTGCTGGTTGTGGCTTCAGTCCAGGGGATGGGGCAGGCCCAGTCAGGACGATGGACGGAGGCGAAGGCGAAGGCCTGGTATGCGCAACAGCCGTGGCTGGTGGGCGCCAACTTCGTGCCGTCGGACGCAATCAATCAGCTGGAGATGTTCCAGGCGGCGACGTTTGATCCGGCGCTGATCGACAAAGAATTGGGAATGGCTGAGTCGATTGGGATGAATACGATGCGCGTGTTCCTGCAGGACCAGCTTTGGCAGCAGGATCCGCAGGGATTCAAGCATCGGCTGGATGTGTTTCTTGGAATCGCTGCCAAGCATCACATCCGGCCAATGCTGGTGCTGTTCGATTCGTGCTGGGAGACCGATCCGCACCTTGGGCCGCAGCATCCACCGATTCCTGGCGTGCACAACTCTGGGTGGGTGCAGAGCCCGGGCAAGAAACGTTTGCTGGACAGGGCGGATGAACCGCAGTTGAAGGCCTATGTGCAGGGGGTGGTCGGCGCGTTTGCGAAGGATGATCGCGTGCTGGCGTGGGACGTGTGGAATGAGCCGGATAATCAAGGCGGCGATAAGGAAGAGGATGTCGCGGCCAAGGTGAAACGGGTGGATGAGCTGCTGCCGGAGGCGTTTGCCTGGGCACGCGACGAGCATCCGGAGCAGCCGCTGACGAGCGGTGTGTGGAGGGGCGACTGGGTTCATCCGGAGGCCGAGAGCGAGACGACGAAGATCCAACTGGCTGAGTCGGATGTGATTTCATTTCATAACTACGATTGGCCGGAGATCTTCGAGGCGCGCATTCAGCAGCTTCAGACGTATCATCGGCCGATTCTTTGCACGGAGTACATGGCGCGGGGGAACGGCAGCACCTTCGATACGATTCTTCCCGTTGCCAAGCGATATCACGTGGCGGCGATCAACTGGGGGTTGGTGGCCGGCAAGACGCAGACGTACCTGCCGTGGGATTCATGGCAGCGGCCTTATGTGCTGATCCAGCCGCCGATCTGGTTCCACGATGTCTTTCACAAGGATGGGACCCCTTACCGGCAACGTGAGGTGGACTTGATTCGTGAGCTGACGGGGCGGGGGTCGCCACCGACGGCAAGTGGAGAAGGTGTTCGGTGAGGGGATTCCTCTACAGTCGCGCTGGATGGGTGAAGGGCTGTGTGAAGGCTTGCGGACTTGCGTTCGCGGCTGTCGTTGTGTCGGTCCAGCCAGCAAATTCTCGAGCGCAGGGGGCGGCGGCTGCCGCAAAACTGTCTGCACCTGCTGCGGTTGTTCCGGGCAAGTTCGTCGACGTGACGGCGGCCGAAGGGGTGCGCTTCACGGCAGTGGCTTCGCACACGAGTCACAAGTATTTGATCGAGACAATGGGCTCCGGGGTCGCTGTCTTTGACTATGACAACGATGGCCGTCTTGACCTGTTCTTTGTCAATGGAGCTCCACTGGACGATCCAACACCGGCGGGGACGGTTCCGCAGAAGCGTTCTCCGGCGGACTGGAACCGCCTGTACCACCAGCGCAAAGACGGAACGTTTGAGGATGTTACGGAGAAGGCTGGGTTGCAGGGAACCGGCTACGACATGGGCGTGGCGGTCGGCGATTACGACAACGACGGCTACGAGGACCTCTATGTCACGGGCTATGGCGGCAACCATCTTTATCACAACAACGGGAATGGGACGTTTACGGATGTGACGGAGAAATCCGGCACTGGCGGAGACCACACAGCGGGGAACGCGTGGTACACGAGCGCGGCATGGGTCGACCTGGACAATGATGGACGGCTGGACCTGGTGGTGTTGCGCTACGTGCGGTGGGACTTTGAGGATGTCTGGTGCGGGGAACACCGGCCGGGCTATCGCGCCTATTGTCATCCCGATCTGTTTCCGGCGATCGCGCCTATCGTCTACCACAATAACGGGGATGGGACCTTCACGGACGTGACAGCCAAGGTTGGTCTGTCGACGCCGGGCAAGGGGCTGGGAATCGCAATTGGGGACTACGACAGGGATGGCAAAATCGATCTGGCGATCGCCAATGATTCGATGCCCGAGTTTCTGTACCACAACAAGGGCGACGGCACGTTCGAAGAGCAGGGGTTTGCGGCGGAGATCGCGGTCGATGGCGATGGGCGGACCTACGCGGGCATGGGGATCGCGTTTCAGGACTTCAACAATGATGGCTGGCCGGACCTGGTGATTACGAACCTGGCGAACCAGAAGTACGCGCTGTATCGCAACAACGGCGACGGCTCCTTCACGTATGACACGTACGCCACAGGGCTGGCGGCGATTACGCTGCTGCACTCCGGCTGGGGCATCGACTTTCTGGACTATGACAATGACGGCTTCAAGGACCTGCTGGTGGCGCAGGGACATGACCTCGATACGGTCGAGTTGAATTATCCGCAGGTGCATTACAAGGAGCCGATGTTGCTGGTGCGGAACATGGGGAACGGCAGTTTTGTGGACGTGTCGTCGAAGTCCGGGGCGGTGTTTTCTCAGCGCTGGGTTGGGCGAGGGATGGCGGTGGGCGATCTCGACAACGATGGCCGGCTGGATGCGGTTGTGACGACGAATGGCGGACCGGCGTATGTGCTGCGCAATGAAACGCCGACGACGAATCACTGGCTGACGCTGCTGCTGGTCGGCCACAAGAGCAACCGGGATGCGATTGGAGCGGTGATCAAGGTTACGACGCCGCACGGTTCGCAGTACTGGACGGTGTCGACGACGGGAAGCTATCTGTCCTCCAACGACAAGCGGGCGCACTTTGGGCTGGGCACGGATACGGCTGCGCGATCGATCGAGATCCTCTGGCCGAGCGGAATTCGGCAGACACTTACGAATGTGACTGGGGATCGCATCGTTCGCGTGGAGGAACCGGCGAGCTCTGGGGAAGCAGCCGGCGCCAAGTGAGAAGGCTGGACGCACTAACGCGCGGCGGCAGGTGGGCGGGAATTGTGCTGCTCGGGTTGGCGGCGTTGGGAGCGCAGGCGCAGAAGCCGGCTCTATCGGACCTGGGGCCGACAGCATCCGTTGCTCCGTCGGCTCTGACGGCGGTGCAGAGCCTCATCGACGCCGGGCGTTGGAAGGAGGCGGAAGGTGCGCTGCGGTCTTATCTTGAGAAGAACGATGAGTCTGCCGAGGCGCATGCGATGCTGGCGTACACGCTGCTGCGCGAGGATGAACCGCAAGAATCGCTGCAGGAGTATAACCGCGCGGCCGCGCTGGAGAGGCCGTCGGCGAGGATCCTGGAGAGTGTGGGACAGGACTACGTGCTGCTGGGGGATTGGACGGACGCCGATAGGTGGACGCTGCGGGCGATCCAGATGGAGCCCACGGACGCGGATGCCTGGTACAGCCTGGGGCGCATACGCTTTAGCGAGCAGAGGTTTGGGGACGCGTTGTCGTGTTTCCAGCGCGTACTCGTGCTGTTGCCGAGGAGTGTGAAGGCGGAGAATAATCTGGGGCTGGCGTATGAGGCGCTGAACCAGACGGACGCCGCGGTGGCTGCGTATCGGCAGGCGATTGCGTGGCAGGAGGCAGGACCGGCGAACCAGATGAGTGAGCAGCCGCTGCTGAATCTGGCGGTCGTCCTGCTGCACCGGGGGAAGTTGAAGGAGGCCGAGCCTTTGCTGGTGAAGGCTGCCAATCTCGCGCCGAAGGACTCGCGCATCCACGAGCAGCTCGGCCACCTCTATCTGCAACAGAGCGATTATGCCGGGGCGCAGCGGGAGTTCCAGGAGGCGTGCCGGTTGGATCCGGCGAATTCGGGGCTGCATTTTCTTCTGGGGCAGGCGTACCGGCACCTGGGACGAAAAGAGCAAGCTCAGGCGGAGTTCGCGATTTCGGCGCGGCTGGCCAGTGCGGGCACGCCGAAGGCTCCTTAGAGCCCTGGTGTTTTGATGGTGTGAAGGGTCATTCACAAGGGCAGCAACGTCTCCTTCTTTTTTGTTGACATTCCCGGCCTGGCTAATTATTGTTTGGGCACCGAAGAAACCGCTTACATCTGCGTAAGCGGTTTCAAGCGGGAACGGAATTCAGGACTTTTACGGGTTGCACCTTTTCTGGGAGAGAGCCTCGATGTCTAAACATTTCAATAGATGCGCAGTTCCATGCCTGTTTGCTTTCCTGCTGTTCGCGATGACTGCGCCCATGATGATGGCGCAGTCGGTGCGCGGAGCCATTACAGGAAGCGTGACGGACCCGACCGGCGCCCTGATTCCGAACGCGACCATTACGGCGACGAATCAGGAGAGTGGCGGCAAGAACGTTACGCAGACAACGGGGGCGGGCGTCTATCGCTTTCCTGATCTCCCCCTTGGCCCGTACACGGTGACGGTTACCGCGCCGGGGTTTCAGACGAAGACCAACACGGGCGTTCTCGTCCAGGTCAATGGAACGACGGCGCTGAATGTGTCGTTGACTGCGGGGGCGGTGAGTGAGGTGGTCACGGTCGACGCCAGCGGCAATCTGCTGCAGACCGAGACCTCCGACATCAGCGGCACCGTTTCCAACAAGCAGATCGAAGACCTGCCACTGTCGCTGGCGCAGGGTGTGGGCGGATTGCGGTCGCCGGAGACGTTTGTGTTTCTGCTGCCCGGAACGACGGGGCCGGGAAGCGGCACGACTGCCGGTAGCGTCCAAAACAACGGTGTGTTCTTTTCCCGCCTGAGCGGTGGCCAGGCGTATGGTGCGGAGGTGCTGCTGGACGGAGCCAGCATTCAGCGCAGTGAGAATGGGTCGTCGTTCGATGAGACGTCGCCTTCCATCGAGGCTCTGCAGGAGTTCAAGGTTACGACTTCGACTCCGTCGGCCGAGTTTGGCCGCACGACTTCAGGTATTGAAAGCTTTTCCGTGAAGTCGGGGACGAATTCCTTTCATGGCACCGGGTATGCAATCGTCAAGAATCGTGTTTTTGATGCGAATAACTGGTTCAATAACGGATACAAAGCGGAGAATTGCATAGGTGTGGCCGAGGTCAATTGCCAGTACAGTAAGCCTCAAGACAGCAAGTATGATTTCGGCGGGACATTCAGCGGGCCGGTCCGCATTCCGCACATTTATAACGGAAAGGACCGGACCTTCTTCCTTTTTGCCTGGGAGAAGTATCAGTTGCATCTGGGTGGCGTAGGGGTATCCACCGTGCCGACCGCTGCGGAGCGTACGGGAGACTTCAGCGACGTCCTTGGCGGTCCGGTACCGGGCGGCTCACCGTATCCGGGAGTGGGATACGACGTGCTTCTGAACCCATGCACCGGTATGCCGGTTTTGTATAACCAGATCTTCGATCCAACGACGAGTGTGCAGATTTCACCTGGGATCTTCTGCCGGACGCCTTTCACGGGCAACAAGATTACAACGCCGCTCAGCGCGACCGCGCAGAAGTTGATTGCCGGACTTCCTCTGCCCAACCAGGCGCCGAGGAGTACGGACGTGTTCGGCTACAACGGCAACTACGCGTATGCGGCGAGTGCACCGAACACCAATACGACCTATACAATTCGCATCGATGAGAATCTGACTGAAAAGAACAAGATCTTTGCGACGTACAGCACGCGTCAAAACTTCAAGCTAACGGGTGCCCCCAATTTTCCTGAGCCGTTCAACAGTGCCGGATATATTCAAACCTTCACGACGCACTACTCCCGCGCGGGCTGGGATTACACCTTTACACCGACCCTCTTGAATCACCTTAATCTGGGCTATAACCGGACCAACAGCGTCAACCTGGGCAACAACCTTAACTCGAGCCTGACAGCGGCTTCCGCGGGTGTGGCGAACGACTACTCCGTGTTCTATCCGCTTCTGGTCTTTCCGAGCCCGGATCAACCGACGACGCTGGGACAGCAGCAGAATGGCGTCAATATCGACAACGGGGCGCGCGTCAATGACAGCGTGAGCTGGCAGAAGGGGCGGCACAGCTTCAAGTTCGGCATCGATTTCCGCTTCCAGCAATACTCCGTCATCCAATACAACCAGGACACGTTGAACTTTTACCGCGATCAGACGGCCGCGGAGAACTTCACATGCTGTGGATCGGGCGATCCGATCGCGAGCTTCCTGCTGGGCGAGGTCGGCAATGGAAGTCAAGCTGTCTTCAACGATCATCCGCGGTGGAACTCGCACTATATTGCCGGCTTCGCGGAAGATGACATGAAGTTCAGCAACAATCTCACCCTGAATCTAGGGATACGTTATAGCGTCGATTCACCTCGTCATGAGGCGCTGAACAGAACCTCGGACTTCAGCCTTACCGCTCCCGATGCGGCCGCCGGTGGGCTGCCCGGGGCGCTCGTCTTCGGTACGAATTGCAAGTGCAACACGGCCTGGGCGAACACGTGGTACAAGGACATCTCTCCCCGCGTGGGATTTGCCTATGTGCTTCCGGGCACCAATAACAGGGCCGCGATTCGAGGCGGCGGAGCGATTCTCTATGGTCCGCTGCAGTACAACGACTTCGGCAGTGCCATGTCCCTTGGCTATAACCAGAACCGGGACTTCTTCCAGGGCCAGAACAATGCGGCAAATACCGGCGGCGCCTTTACACCGGCGTTCCGGTTGGATTCGAGCTCCGCTGTTGATCCGACGAACCCGACGGTCGGCTATCCCAACGTCAGCTATGCTCCGAACCTTGATCCGACCCAGCTCACGGCGCAGAACGGTCCGGGAAGTTTCAATCCGGTGGCGGGTGAGCTCATCCTGCCAAAGGATGGCAGGCCGTCGATGACCAGCAACTGGAGTCTCCAGCTGCAGGACGAAATCGCCAAGGACCTGATGTTCACCATGGGGTATATCGGCCAGGTTGCGCAAAATTTACGTTCGGGCTTCCTCAGCAACTTCAACAATATCTCTCCCAACTACTTCAACATGGGCGACAGATTGAATAACTCCCAGTTCTTCATTCCGATGGGAGGATCGACCGATGGGGTGAGTGCGCCGTATTCAACGTTCACGGGCCCCCTGGGTCAGGCGCTTCGTCCTTTCCCACAGTATGACTACATCGCAGACGACTGCTGCCTGGAGAACCTGGGTCACTCGTCTTACAATGCGATGGTCGTCTCGCTGGCGCGGCGCTTCCGTAACGGGCTCAATCTGCAGGCGTCCTACACATGGTCGAAGACGCTTACGGACGCGGACTCGGCGATTCCGTTCAGCTATACGAGCAACAACCAACGGGAACAGGCAGCGAACTCGACGGACCTGAAGGCGGACAAGGCGGTGAGCGTTCAGGATCTGAAACACCAATTCTCACTTAGCTATCTCTATCAACTCCCGTTCGGCAAGGGGCGGAGATGGATGAATAACAGCAGAGCGCTGGACCTGCTTGTGGGTGGTTGGCAGGTGGGTGCGATTCAGCGCTACTCGAGCGGCCAGCCTATCGATTTCGGCTGCGCGAGCGGGATTCCGTACTATCAAAACTGCATCACCTATACAGCGGGACCCGCTTCCGACGGAGGTAAGAACTTCGCGAGCGAGGCTTACAAGCGGAACAAAAACGGTCCAAGCGCCTTCAATGGGGAATCGTGGTTCAAGCCGGCGTTAAGGACACCCGGGACGGACGGCGGCGGCGATCCTGGCGTTCCCCTGGCCAATGCGGCCTTTGTCGATCAGAATCGCGAGGGTGTGGGTTGGCCCCGTCCTTATTCTCCGGGATGCGGAACTCCAACGTCACCGTGTTCGTTCGCCCCGTTCGCCTTCGGCAACATTGCCCGTATTACCGAGGCGATCACCGGACCCCTCTATTTGGCGGAGGATGTCAGCCTGATCAAGGACTTCCACGTGACAGAGAGAGTGACTTTCCAACTGAAGGGTGAGGCGTTCGACGTCTTCAACCGTCACCGGATGGGCCTCCCTGACCTTCAACCCCGCGACTCAGCCAACCTGAGCACCGGGTTCGGTATACCGGGTGCGGTGGACTATGGCCCGCGCAACATGCAGGTTACAGGGAGAATCAGCTTCTAGAGTTGTTGCGTAGAATATCTATCTTCCGGCATGGCCATTAAAAAGGAGGAGCCCACGCGTTTCGGTGAGCTCCTCTTTTGCTTCTGCTGCGATATACGGATGAATCGTGTCTGGACTCCTCTCGACCAAAGAGGCAGGTCCGGCTCGTTGGTGAGTTTGTTTCGCTCCGAGTCTTACAATCACTTTGCAGGGATCAACAACGTGCGCCTTTTTTTTCGATTTGCTTCCGCTCTCCTGATATGCGCATGCATAACGGCTGTGGCACAAAGCGGAACTGCGGCAGCAGGAGCGAGCGATCGCGCATCGGTGCTTCGTCGTGGGAAGGCACTGCGCGCCGCTCATCGGCCGGAAGCTGCAGCGCAGGTGCTGAATAGGTTTCTCGCTACCCATCCGGACGATGCGGATGCGTTGACGTTGCTTGCGCAGACGCGACTTGATGAGGGAGATTCTTCGGCGGCGGAAGAGCTGCTGACAAAGGCGCTGGCGTCCAGCCCGAACTCTCCGCCTGCCAATCTCACATTGGGTGAAGTGCTGCTGAAGGAGCATCACGATCCGGAGGCGATGGATCGCTTTGAGACTGTATTGGCGATCGATCTGCACAGCGTTGAAGCGCGGCGCGGAGAGTTGGCGGCGGTCACGGAACTTGCCGTCTCGATGCGGCGTGAGAACCATCAACAGGCTGCGCTCGCGGCATTGGAGCATGCGCGCACAAAATTGCCGGACGATCCAAAGCTGCTTTTTGAGTTGGGAGTACAGGCGGATGAGTTGGGAAGGCTGTCTGAGGCTGACGAGGTTCTCAGTGCAGCGCGAAAGTTGAAGCCAGAGGATCTGAATATTTTGTATGCTTTGGCTCGCGTGGAGACCGCGGAGCAACATATGCCTGTTGCTGAGGCAGACTTCCGCGCCTATCTTGCGAAGCGGCCTGAGGATGCCTCGGCACACTTCGGGTTGGGGCGCGTGCTGGCGGTGGAGCAGCGCAGCGAGGCAGCGCACATGGAGTTTGAGCGTTCGGTTCAACTGCAGCCGGTGCAGACGGAATCCTACTATGAGCTTGGGCAGCTTGAGCTCGAGGCACAGCATGATGCGCAGGCAGCACCGTTATTTCGCAAGGTGCTGGAGCGCGATCCAACCCATGGCGGCGCGTTGACCGGAATGGGGATTCTGGCGTTTCGCCGGAAGGATTATGCGCAGGCCGAGCAGTATCTGGCGAAGGCAGAGAAGAGCGCTCCAGAGTATCAACCCGCACACTATTATCGCGGGCTTGCGTTGACGCGGCTAGGACAGAAGCAAGAGGCGGACCGCGAGCTTCATCTGGCGACCCAGCTGGATCGCGAGCAACAGGGCCCGCCGGGAATCTCTCCGCAAGGCTCTGGCGTTACCGCGGGCGATTCACATCCGCAAGAGTGAAGTGGGTGAAGCTGGCGTGTGTCCCGGTCGGGCCTGCGGCTACGAGACCGATGCGGAGACCCTGGTCCCAGGGAAGGAGATCTTTCACGCTTAGAGGCGGTCCGGCTTGCAGCCAGTGCTTTTGATCCGTGCTGTAGCTGAAGCTTGTCTCAGACAGACTGGAGGAGGTTGCTCGAAGCCAGAGCTTGGGAGTGGCGCCGATGTCGTCGGTGTGCCAGAGCGATTGGCGAGTGGTTCCCATGAGCCGCCAGAGCTCGAGGTGGGTTCCGTGACGCGAGAGCGCGAGCTGGCTGTGCGCTCCGCCGATGATGCCGAGGCCACCGTTTTCTTCTGTGGCCACGGTCGCCGTGTAGCTGGGGCCAAGCAAGGAGTGTGCGAGAAACGTGGCGGTGTCTTCGGGGGAGGCAGAGGAATCGATGGTTAGCGTGCCGTGGTTGAGCTTCCAGTGCGGCCCGTGACCGACGGGCCACTGCCAGGCGGCATTGAGTTGTAGCTCGTGGAAATCATCGACAAAGGTTGGGGTCAGCGGATGTTCCTGCACGACGGCGCCGCCGCTGGGACCGTGACCGTTGTTGATGGTTGGCCAGCCCTCCTTCGTCCAGGCGATCGGATCAAGCACCGATTCGCGGCCGAGATAGACAGTCCCCGCGGCTGGATAGGCGTGGTAGATGAAGTAGTCGTTGCCGGAAGGAGTCTCGACAGCCGTGCCGTGGCCGGGGCACTTCCAGGCAGCGTTGGGACGGATGATCGGATTGGAAGGGTCTTTGGTCCAAGGGCCGAGTAGATGGTCTGCGCGGGCGACGCCTTCAGCGTAGCGGCAAGCGACGCCGCAGCAGGCGTTTCCCGCATAGAAGAGATAGAAGCGGTTTGCATGGCGCAGGATGAAAGGGGCTTCGACGACTCCACCTTCCCAGGTCGACGGATCGTTCACGAGGAGTTGCGTCTTAGTGCCCGTGACGTGAAGCAGATCACTGGTTAGTGGCTGGGCCCAGATGGGTGTCGGTTGGTGGATCGAGTTGCCGTCCTCTTTCCAGATGAGGAAGGGGTGGCCGTTCTCGTCGCGCGCCATCGATGGATCGATGGAGCCATCCGACTGGCATACGAGAGGACCGTGATCGGTGTAGGGGCCTTCGGGTCTGGGCGCTGTCGCTGCAGCGACGCAGAGTGGACCGTTGCGTTTGCGGCCGACGTAGTAGATCACGATCCGGCCATGATCGTAGACCAGCTCAGGCGCCCAGAAGCTTCCTGTGGCCCACGTGGGTGTCTGCGAAAAAACTGCGCCGGCGGCGGTCCAATGGCGCAGGTCATTGGAGCGAAAGAGCGGGAATTCGGGCGCCCAGTCGCCCGAGGTGCTGGTGGTCCAATAGGTGTGGCCGACGCGGATGATGGTGGGGTCGGGATGGTCGCCAGGAAGAATGGGATTTGAAGGCGGCGTTTCTGTAGTGGAGGCGGGGCTGGGCGGGATGCGATTGGCAGTGGTTGCGTGCACGAGCAGGGTGTGGTCGAAGGCGAAGAATGAAAGCAACAGGAGCGGAAGGAGTTTGTGTAATGACTGCATGGAGATATGCCTTCCTCTCTTCGCCGCGGAATGAAGACGTGACCTTATATCCAGGAGAGTCATAGGTGGGGAAACGATTGCTCGCCGGGAAATACGGGCTCCGCCTGCGATGGCGCCGATGCTGCTCTTTACAGAGTATCCGTCTTTCTACGATGATGGCTTACCGATGAAATGCTCTTCTGCTCTGCAACGGCTTTGGCTCCCGACACTCGGGTGCATCCTCTTTTGCGCGATGGCCGGTGGCGGGTTGAGGGCGCAGAATCCGAATCCGCTCGAGAAGCAGGCGCAGAAACCTGTTGAGGGCGCGCAGTCGGCGACGAGTGGCGGGGTGATGACCGGAGGAGCGCACCCTGCGGTGCTCGATGCACAGCACAGGCCGATTACGGCCGGCGGATTTGTTGCTACCGGCCCGGTGATCTTCAAGGACATTGCTAAAGCTGCCGGGCTAACTACGTGGACCCACAAGATGGGAACTCCGGAGAAGAACTACATTATCGAGACGGTGGGGTCGGGTGTAGCTTTGCTGGATTATGACAACGATGGATGGCTCGATATCTATCTGGTCAATGGGTCGACCTTTGATGCGATGTCGGGCAAGACGACGCCACCGCACGCGGCGTTGTTTCACAACAATCACGATGGCACGTTTACGGACGTGACTGCGAAGGCGGGCGTGGCGAATGACCGCTGGGGTATCGGCGCCGTGGTTGGGGATTTTGATAACGACGGTTGGCCGGATATATACGTCACGAACTTTGGGAAGAACCGGCTCTACCGCAACAACCACGATGGCACGTTTACCGATGTGGCGGAGAAGGCCGGGGTCGCGCTGGGCAACTGGTCCACTGGAGCCACCTGGGGGGACTATGACGGCGACGGGCTGCTGGATCTGTTTGTCCCGGGGTATGTGCACTACGATATGGACGACCAGCCGAAGTCGTTCAGCTTTTGCCAGTTTCGCGGCGTGAAGGTGATGTGCGGTCCGCGAGGACTGCACGGCGAACCAGATCATCTTTTTCATAACAATGGGGACGGGACGTTTACCGATGTGAGCGAACACGCCGGGGTTGCGGATGCGAATCGCTACTATGGTCTGGCTTCGCTGTTCATCGATGTCAATGGCGATGGACGGCCGGACCTGCTGGTGGCCGACGACTCTACGCCTAACTATCTGTACATCAACAAAGGCGATGGAACGTTTGAGGACGATAGTTACGCGAGCGGCTATGCGTTGAATGAGAGTGGCCGCGAGACTGCATCGATGGGCATTGCTGAAGGCGATCTCACACACAATGGCCGGATCGATCTCTACAACACAACCTTCTCCGACGATTACAACCCGCTATACCGCAATGACGGCGCGGGCAACTTCACCGACACCGCCTACCAGGATGGCGTTGCCGAACCGACGATCCCATTTCTCGGTTGGGGTACGGCATTCTTAGATTATGACAATGATGGCTGGCTGGACCTTTTCATCGTCAACGGCCACGTCTATCCGCAGGTAGATGCACAGAACTGGGGCACTACGTGGAAACAGCGGCCGCTGCTCTTTCACAGCGACAAGGGCAAGCTCAGTCTCGTGCCCGCGGTTGAAGGGACTGGGCTGGCTAAGCTGGCTACATCACGGGGTATGGCGTATGGAGACTTGTTCAACGATGGCCATATCGATGTTGTCGTGAACAATCTCGATGGAACGCCCTCGCTGTTCCGCAATGTGGTGGATAACGGCAACCACTGGATCGCGTTCAAGCTGATTGGGGCTTCGGTGACTGAGCCCGGTAAACGTGGGAGTCCACGCGATGCGGTGGGGGCCTGCGTCTTTCTTACCGCGAATGGGTTCACGCAGCGGGTAGACGTCATAGCGGGCGGCAGCTTCGCGTCGAGTTCTGACCAGCGGCCGCACTTTGGGTTGGGGAAGGCGACGAAGATCGACAAGATCGAGGTTCACTGGCCCAGTGGACGAGTTGAAGCGATTGCGCCTCCTACGGTGCTGGACAAGTTCTATGTAATTACCGAGGGCAAGGGAATCGTTCCGCAGAAGTAGAAGCGGTCAACACGAATCTCTTGTCGATAAAGGAACTTGACGGAGCATGAGGCGCGGTCTTAGTCTCGAAGTCGCTTATGAAATCGGTTTCATTGATTGAGCCGTGGACAGATTCAGCTTCATAAGAAGCTTCAGGAAGGTGTGGTGTTGGACAACGAATGCGCATTGTAGCGGGAGTAGATTTCGGCACCCTTAGTACGCGAGTGACGCTGCTGGATAGCGAACGGGGACGGCTTGGCACCGCGTCCGCGGGATATCCGTTGCATCGCAGGCGCGACGATCCTGACTTTGCGACGCAGACACACGCGGACCAGATGGAAGCACTTACGCGCGCGATGCGCGAGGTGCTGACACAGACGGGCGTCGATGGAGCGCAGGTGGAGGCGCTGGCGCTGGATACTACGGGGTCAAGTGTTGTTGTCGTTGATGAGAAGATGCAGCCGCTCGATGACTACTACCTGTGGTGTGACCATCGGGCGCTCAAAGAGGCGCAGCAGATTACGGAGATGGCGCATGCGTGCGATCTCGAGGCGATCAAGTGGTGCGGCGGCGTGTACTCGCATGAGTGGGGATTTGCGAAGCTGCTGCATTGGCTGCGGCACAACCCGGAGAAGCGTGCGAAGTTCGCTTCGGCCTTCGAGCACTGCGATATGGTGGCGGCGACGCTGTGCGGCATTACCGATCCGAAGGCGGTGAAGCGCAGCGTATGCGCGATGGGGCATAAATGGTTGTGGAATCCGCGGTGGGGCGGCTACCCCTCTCAGGAGTTTCTGTCAGAGCTCGATCCGGTCTTCGACGGCGTGCGCGAGAAGCTGGCGTCGGAGGTGCTGACCTCGGACCACCTGGCCGGGCATCTATCGGCGGAGTGGGCGGAGAAGCTGGGGTTGCAGGCTGGGATTCCTATTCCGGTGGGAGCGTTTGACGCGCACTGGGATGCGATTGGAGCCGGCTGCCGGCCGGGCGATGTGGTCAATGTCGTGGGGACGTCGACCTGCATTATTGCGATGGGGCGGGAGACGCGGCTGATTCCCGGAGTGTGCGGCGTCGTGCCGGGCAGCGTGCATCCTGCGTTTACCGGCGTTGAGGCTGGACTTTCGGCTGTGGGGGACATCTTCGAGGCGATTGCACGGCGTGCGGGAACGGATGTGGGCACGCTTTCGAAGGGACTCGAGGCGTATCACGCGGGACAGACTGGTTTGTTGCGACTCTCATGGGACAATGGCGATCGCACGATCCTGGTGAAGAGCGAGCTGGGCGGCATTACGCTTGGATGGAACCTGATTCATACGGCGCAGGACGAGCTGTTTGCGGCCATTGAGGGGACGGCATTTCATACACGCATTATTCTGGAGCGCATGGCGGAGTATGGCGTTCCGATCGATCGAGTGATCAATGCCGGAGGAATTCCTCAGAATAACGAGGTGTTGAATCAGGTCTATGCGAATGTCCTGAACAAGCCTGTGCTGGTGCCGGACAGTCCGCCGACGAGTATTGGGTCGGGCATCTTTGCGCAAATGGCTGCGGGCATCTTCCCCTCGATTGAAGAGGCGCAAAGTAAAATGTGTCCCGGGCATAAGATGTACATGCCTGAAGCGCAGAGCGCAGCGACTTATGAGCGACTCTATGGCTTGTACCGTGATGTTTACTTCGCCTTTGGAGATGAGAGCTCCTCTCCAAAGGATCTAGCACTTGTTTTGCGGCAGCTGCGAGAGATTGCAGCCGATGTAAGGAAAGCAGATTGAGCTCTTGCTTCGAGAGGAGCAAGAACGATGACGCTGACGGAATGCAGATTTACCGGAGGAACGATGAAACGTACTTTGACTGCAACATTCTTATTGCTGTTCGCAGGTTCCATGATTCAACTCGCAGCCCAGACGACCGTGAAGGAAGCGTCGTGGGGGAAGGCCGACGGACATCCGGTGGCGCTCTACACACTGAGTGATGGCGAGCTGCAGGTCCGGATTACGACGTTCGGGGCGCGGGTGGTGAGCGTCGAGGCGCCGGATCGTCATGGAGTGAAGGCCGATGTGGTGCTTGGCTACAAGGATCTTGCGGGGTATGTGGCGGACAAGAGCACGTACTTTGGCGCGATCGTCGGGCGT
>Ga0207933_1000098_pt1 | contig 87171 bp, 65 predicted proteins | sample NGESurdeep092012_4_FD_184488 | JGI IMG/M metagenome (GOLD analysis project Ga0207933, IMG submission 184488) | Arctic peat soil microbial communities from Barrow, Alaska - NGEE Surface sample F53-3 deep-092012 (SPAdes) | ecosystem: Environmental > Terrestrial > Soil > Wetlands > Peat ...
ACTTCACCACATTTTCCGGCTTCGACGTTTCCGACGTCAGCAGGGCGGCCATAAACTCCACCGGGTAATGCGTCTTCAGCCACGCCGTGTGATACGCCAGCAGCGAGTATGCCGCCGAATGCGATTTATTGAATCCATACCCCGCAAACTTCGCCATCAGGTCGAAAATTTCGCCCGCCGCAGCCTTGGGAAATTTGCGCTCCGCTGCGCCGGCAAGAAAAATCTCGCGCTGCTTCTCCATCTCCGCAGCATCTTTCTTACCCATCGCGCGCCGCAGCAAATCCGCGCCGCCCAGCGAGTAGCCGCCGATGACGTTCGAGATCTGCATCACCTGTTCCTGATACACCATCACGCCGAGTGTTTCCTTCAGCAACGGCTCAAGCTCAGGCAGCGTGTACTCGACAGGACTGCGCCCCCACTTGCGCTCGATAAAGTCGTCGATCATGCCCATGGGGCCGGGGCGGTAGAGCGCGTTGAGCGCGGTCAGATGCTCGATGGAGTCGGGTTTGTAACGCCGCAAAACATCCCGCATCCCGCCCGACTCAAACTGAAAAACCCCACTGGTCAGCGCCTTGTGGAACACCCTCTCAAACACATGCTTATCGTCCAGATCGATGGTCGTCATATCGACATCGATGCCCTGGTTCGACTTGATCAGCTTCAGGCAATCGTCGATCACGGTGAGCGTCGTCAGGCCCAGGAAGTCCATCTTCAGCAGGCCCATCTTCTCGACAGCCTTCATGTCGTAGCTGGTAACGATGGCGTCGTCCTTGGTGCGCGTCACGGGCACGAGCTCCGTCAGCGGCTGCGGCGCAATCACCACGCCCGCCGCATGGACACCGGCCCCGCGCACCAGCCCTTCCAGACGCATCGCCGTGTCGATCAGTTCGCGAATCTTCGGGTCCGTCTCATACGCGGTCGCCAGCGGAGGCGAGTCCTTGAGCGCCTGCTCGATCGTGATGCCAATCGTCAGCGGAATCAGTTTCGCGATGCGATCGACCTCGCCATACGGCATGTCGAGCGCGCGTCCGACATCTTTAATCGCCGCCTTCGCCGCCATGGTGTTGAACGTAATAATCTGCGCGACCTGGTCGTTGCCATACTTGCGGCGAACATATTCGATCACCTCGCCGCGCCGGTTCATGCAGAAGTCGATGTCGATATCGGGCATTGAGATACGTTCGGGATTCAGAAACCGCTCGAACAGCAAATCGTTCTGCAGCGGGTCGATGTCCGTGATGCCCAGCACAAACGCCACCAGCGACCCCGCCGCCGATCCACGCCCCGGGCCCACCGGAATGTTTTGCTCCTTCGCGTAGCGGATGAAGTCCCACACGATCATGAAGTAGCCGGGAAACTTCATCTGCTTGATGCAATCGATCTCGCGGTTCAGCCGCGCCTCATAATCCGCCAGCGACTTGCGCAAAATCCCGCGGCCTTCCAGATGCGCCACGGTCGTTTCGCGGCGATGCTTCCAACCCTCGCGGCACACCTGCTCAAAGTAGCTGTCGAGCGTCTGCCCCAACGGTACATCGAACGCCGGAAACGGGTCGTCGACCTTCTTCATCTCGAGTTGGCACCGCTCCGGAAACTGCATCGTGCCGCTGATGACGCTTGGATTGTCCGGAAACAGCCGCGTCATTTCCTCGGCTGTCTTGATGTAGAACTCGTTGGTATCGAAGTGAAACCGCTTCGGATTGTTCATGCTGTCCGCAGTCTGCACGCACAGCAAAATCTCATGCGCCCGCGAGTCGCCGGCCGCAATGTAGTGCGAATCGTTGGTCGCGATCAGCGGAATGTCGAGGTCCTTCTCCAGCCGGAACATCGCCTCCGTCACAGCCTTGTCCGGCGGCAACCCGTGGTCTTGAATTTCTAAAAAGTAGTTCCCCCGCCCGAACATCTCCTCATAAAACCCCGCGGACTTCTTCGCGGCCTCATAGTCCCCCGCCATGATGTGCTGCGACACTTCGCCTGCCAGGCACCCCGAAAAACCGATCAGCCCCCTGGCATGTTTCGCCAGAAAATTCTTCGACACTCGGGGCTTTTTATAGAACCCATGCAGCGCCGCCTCGCTGGTCAGCCGCACGAGGTTCTTGTAGCCCTCCTCATTCTCTGCCAGAACGAGCATGTGATTGTACTTTTCGTCCGGGTTAGCGAACTCGCGCCGATGGTCCTCTTCCTTGCAGATATAAAGCTCACACCCGAGGATCGGGTGCAGCCCCTTCTTCTCCATCGCGTCGAAAAAATGCACGGCCCCATAAATATTCCCATGGTCGGTCATCGCCGCCGAGGTCTGGCCAATTTTTTGAAGGTGTTTCGCGAGTTTGTCGACGTCGCAAGCGCCATCGAGGAGCGAGTAGTCCGTATGCAAATGAAGATGAGTAAATTCCGCCGCCATCACCCTAGTTTACGGCTTGGCAACGAACGTAAGACTGAGGAAAAGGCGTCCCTAGTGTCCTGAGTCAGTAGTTCGTTGCATTATAGACCGGGCCTTCAGCCCTCATGTTTGTGCCGGAATATCACCCAGGCCTTCGGCCTGGGCTGGTATAGAGCGGGCCTTCGGCCCTTGAATTAAAGAGCAACACTCGTTATTACGCATCCGCCTTTAGCTCCTGATATAGAGCGGGCCTTCGGCCCTTGAATTGAAGGAACGAATTTACGATTCACCACACTAGTTTGGCGGCGCTGGCGCGGAAATGAAGTTGTCTTCCACCGCCCCAACTGGCGGGTCGAAGTCGCTGGCGCGCAATGCCCTTCCTACGCTGCCTTAATTCCTGCGCATAAGTAACGCCCGCTTTTGTATAGCTTTCGGCCCGCGATGCCCTTCCTACGCTGCCTTAATTCCTGCGCCCCAGCGTCGGACGATCGTCGGTCCCCGAAGTCCCGCTCGGATTGTTCGGGTCGTTGTTGCTTCCGCCAACCCGCCGCAGCGTGGGCTTGTTGCCGTCCTTCTTGTCGGTAATCTTGCGCTTGTTCTGGATGCGCGCCAGCCGCGCCTTCACATCGTCGAACTCCGAGGTCGTCACAATATAATCCGGACGGGCCGGCATGATGGTCGCAATCTCTTCCTCGGAGTGCGCAATCCGGTCCGGGGTGGGAGGATGGTCGCTGAACGCCTTCGAAATGATCCCCGGCTTGTGCTTCTCCAGCGCGTCGATCTTCTCGAAGAACGAGATGAAAGCCTGCGGGTCGTATCCCGCCTTGTACATATATTGCAGACCGAGATAGTCGGCCTCGGCCTCATAATTGCGCGAAAACTCCAGGAAGGTCAGCGGCACCGCAAGCTGCGAAACCTCGTACACGCCATACATCGTCCAACTGGTCTGCGCGAAGATCATCAGCGGCACCGAGCCGATCTGCATGTAGTTCATCTTGGTCATTTCGCGGGCCGCATGGTGCGCGCAGACGTGCGCAATCTCATGCGCCATCACGCCGGCAATCTCGGCCTCTTCATCCGCCGCCAGTATCAGCCCCGAGTTCACATAGAAGAACCCGCCCGGCAACGCCATCGCATTGATCTCATCGGCATCCAGCACTTTGATCGTAAACGGCACCTTGCAGTCCGAGTTCTTCACGATGTTCTGGCCGATGCGGTTGATGTACTCCACCACGACCGGGTCCGTCACCAGGTGCGACTGCTTCTCAATCTCCATCGAGTACTGTTTGCCGTTGCGGATTTCCCAATCGGTCGAGTACCAGTTGGAGAGCCCGCGGCCCCCGATGTTGCGCGTGCCCACCGCGTCCACATCGTCTTCGCTGCCCTTCTTGATGTGCGGATCGAGCGACTCGCCCGGCGAGGGTATCGAGTCCTCTTTCCGCGTCGCGCTCAGGTCGCTCGCCTTGGCGGTCGAAGCGTCCGGCTGCTTCGAGTCCTTCGCGCTCGGCTTGGTGTCCTTCGCATCCGGCTTGGTCGCCACCGGATCGGTGGACCCACCCGGAGCGCCCGCCACCGGAACCGGAGGCGTAGATGCCGGCGACTGCGCAAACGCTGCTGTGGAAAGAACGAAGAGTGCGATCAATGAGGACCGGACGAGTGTGCGCATGGAGGAACTCCTGAGAGCCGCGGCCCTGCCGTCCGGGGCACAGCTCTTCGACTATATTAGACGTGGAAACGAAACATTCAGGTTCGCCCCGCATTGCGTCGCCCACCGCTCCAGAATGCGCCTACAAAATCTCTATCGTCAACACTTCCTTCGGGCGCGTCAACTCCGGGCGAATCAGCTCGCGGTTATTGTGACGTCACCGGTAGGGCCGTTGTATTCCATTTTGAAGTTTTGTAAGAACGTTCGACCGATGAGTGCGCTGTGCATTTGGCCGCCCGCCCTAAGTTCCACCCCGGCAAACGCACCCCAAATAGTATACGGAAGGACTGGGATATGCACTTGCGCAAGATAGACATTGACCTCGTGCTTTCCAGCAGACCCCGAGAGATGCCGACGGTCTACAACGGGGAGATTGAGTTGGGCAGCGAGGAGATTATCAATGCAACTCTCACCCGCTCCAGTATCGACGAGGGCTTGAATACCAGTGATTCCAGCGATCGGAGCTATCGAGGAACCCTCCACGAAATTAGGATCAAACCCGATATCAACCAATAGAGTCGGGCCATAAGCTGTGAGGAGCAATTGTCCCGAAGCACCGCCTGCCACGTCGCTAAATCCACATTTAGCGGTGCGCATATTGGAAATAAGCCACCGAGGCTGGTAGGGTCACCGGCGCCGCGCCTACCTGGCGGATCAGATAGGGACCGCGTCCAAATTTGGCCGAGGCCTCGACCGCTGCATTTTCAAACGAGTCGAATATCGATACAAGTTGAGCTGAGTGAACTAATACCCACTTACCCATATGGTGGGTTTCAAGGTCAGATCTAAGGGCCTCAAAAGCAGCGAGTTCGTTGTCAATGTCAGCCATTTTCAGATTATACGCTCGCTCGCCGCCGTCTCCGGCCAGACGAGAAACGTAAGTTATGGCCTTATCTCACCAGGTGCTGTACGACGAACCATCGGTTGCCGCGCCCTGCGCCCCGGAATGCACGTCGCTGACGCCACCCTGCGTCTCGTCCACCGACGTCATGTCCTCCGACTGCCCCAGAATCCACGTATCGTTATTGTTCGTCATCGGGTCCACCGGGATGGCTTTCAGATACCCGGCCTGCACCAGGTCGTCCAAAGATTGCGGCGCCTTTTCCTTGTCGATGGTGTACGAATCGATGGCCACCCGCATCGTGTGCAGGTCCTCCTTCAGCACCGCTTCCCGCGCTCGCTTCACGTCGTGCATAAAGATCGGCGCCGCCATCGCCGACAGCACGCCGATAATCATCATCACGATCATCAGTTCCATCAGCGTGAAGCCGCTCTCGCCCTGCTTGCAAGCGGCCCGCGCGCGAATTGGAGTCGTCTTTACCATGTGGAATACTTCGTTCCGTCCAGCGCCGTTCCCTGGCTCTTGGTATAGACGTCGTAAACGTTCTGTCCGCCAAAAGAATCTGCGTCCGGATCGTCCTGGTTCGACCGCAGCCCCCAGTCTGTATTCTTGGTCATCGGGTCGACCGGGATGCTGCGCAGAAAACGCACATGCTTGCTCTGGATATCGACCCCATCCACCAGCGTCTGCAAGTCCGGCGGATAGTTATTGGAATCCACCTTCGTTTGTATCCCGCCCTTGTCCGCGGCGTCCTTGTAGGCGTCGATCGCGGCCCGCATCTCCCAAAGGTCCTGCCGCAGTTCACGCTCCCTGGTGCGCTTCACCTGGAACCTCGCGATCGGCACCGCGGCGCTGGACAGGATTCCCAACATCACCACGACAATCATCAATTCGATCAGCGTAAGGCCGGCCTCGCCCTCCCGCACTCGCGGCCTGTCCCCGGCTGCCCGGTTGCCGCGTCCCGAATTGGAAATTGACTGCATCATCTTTCTATTTGACGTGGATAACGGACTGGTTGCCGACCGTCGGCAAATTGTTCTGGTTGCTGTCCTTCGCGCCGATCTTTATCAGCGACAGCGCCGAGTCGCCCACCTTCAGCGCCTTGAACGTCAGGGTGCATAGCGTTCCCTGCCCATCCACGCCCTTCACGTTGGGCGGTCTGGACGCCGAAATCGTCAGCATCCCATTGCCTTCGTCGCGATGCACCAGCGCCACAGCCTGGCCATCGCGGCCCAGCAGGTTGCCGTCATCGACGTTCACCAGCGAAAGCACGCTCGGGTCGAAGTGCATCTGCACCGGAACAGAGTAAAGGTCCTTTGCATTCGACAGCATCACCGCCACCTGGAACGTGCTTCCAACCGCATGGGTCGCGACTGCCGGATAGATGCTCACACTCACCGGGCCACCCCCTGCCGCCGCCGCCGATGCCACTCCCGGCGTCCCAGCACCCGGGACCGGCGGCTGCAACGGACGCGCCGCCTCCGCCATCTGCCCCACCATCGACGAAGCCGCCCGCACAACCGACGTCTGCTGACCGGACAGTCCCGGAGACACACCCGCAAGGCCATTCACAGGCTTCGGCTCGGTCTGCTTATCGTTGTGGATCAACTCGATCGACGAGCTCGTTCCGGTATAGATGGGGCGCGTATTCTCATCGGTCAAAATCGACTCGCGCACAATGTGGGGAATTACCAGGAACACAACCTCATCCTGGCTCTGCACCTTGTCCTGGCTGCTGAAGAAATATTTCAGCAGCGGAATCTCGCCCAGCCCCGGTGTCCCGCTTACCGACTTGCTGTCCTGCTTCTGCAGCAAACCGGCGAGGATGGATGGCTCACCATCCTTCAGTTGGATCACCTGGTCGATGACCTTCTGCGCAATAATCGGCTCGCTCACGCCTTCCAGATTCGCGACACCGCTCTGCGACGAAACCTCGATCTTCATCTTCAGCGAAATCTCGCGGTCGTAATGCACGGTCGGCGTTATGTCGATATTGACGCCGACATCCAGATACGTGAACTGCGTCTGCACGCCGATGTTCGCAATGCCGGTGGACACGCCCGCGTTATACGATCCCGTCGCCACCGGAATCTTCGATCCAATCTTCAGCGTGGCGCGCTGTCCGTCCGTCGCGCGGATGCGCGGGTTCTGCAAAACGCGCGTGTCCGAGTCCGACAGCAGCGCATTCACCGTCCCGCCGGTAACATTCACGGCGAAGTTCGTCGCATTCAGGTTGCCAAGGGTGTTCAGCGTAATCGTCGAAGCGGGGGTAGTGGGGGTCGACGTCCCGCCTGTGGTGGTCGTTGTCGTCGTGCCCGTAGTGTTCGCATTGCTGGCCTGCGGGGCCAACCCAAAACTCGTCGGCAGCGTAATCCCCAGGTTGCGCTCTTTCTGCCGGCTTACTTCGAGCACCGCCACGTCGATCACCACCTCCGGACGCACCCGGTCGAGGTCGTTGATGATCTTCTCCGCCAGGATCAACTGGTCGGTGGTCGCGCGCATGATGATCGCATTCTGGCTGGCGACGAGATAAACCTTGATGCTGGGATCGAGAATATTGCGCAGCGTGATCAGGATTTCATTGGCATCGTTCTGCTGCGCCGCATTCGTCAAATAAAAAGTCTGCACCGCGAGGTCTTCAAGATCGGTGCGCTTGGTGCGGTTGTTCTGCGCCACAAAAATCGTATTGCTGGTCACCGGCTTCCAGAACGTCCCCGAAAGCGTTCCAATAATCCGCAGCGCATCCGCCAGCGAAACATTGGTGAGGTCCACCGGAATGCGCTTCGACGTATAGTCCGGATCGAACAGCACATTGAGCCCAGCGGCCTTGCCCACCGCCTGATAAATCACCTTCACGTCCTCGACCATGTGCAGCGTAATCGGGTCGTTCGACACCGGCTTCAACACCACCGGCGACCCCAGCGAATCGATCTCGCGCTGCACTTCCGCCCGGTGCGACCCGGGCGCGGGAACACCCGGCGCTCCCGCCCCACCCCCCGGCGCCGCGCCCGGCGGTGGCTTGTCGGTCGTCTGCAACTCCTGCGCCGCCGCCTGATTGCCCGGATCGATCTGCAAGGCGCGTGCAAACTCATTGATCGCGCCACCCGAATCGCCCGACTGCCGCAGCACCCGTCCGCGGTCCACATGCTGGTTTGCCGCCTGAAAGCGCATGCGCTCGTAGTGCGTCTTGTAGGCCATGTCGTTCGGCTTCTTCAGGTGCGCCTGGCGATAGGCCTCGAACGCCGCGTCGAAATCCTCGCGTGCCTCGGCCTGCTCGCCGCGCTTGTTCCAGGACTTAGCCGACTGCGCATGGGCCGGCATCGCCGTCCACACCAACAGCAGCAGCATCGTGCCGGCAACTGTACGAAGGATGTTTCGAGCGCGACCGATCCTGCTTGACGACATGCGTGAGTCCCGCTCCCCTACGCCGCGAAGTTTCCGCTTGTAAACTCCTCCATTGGCTGCGGCGTCAAGGCACGAAATCTGTTGTTGCGCGGCTGCGGTGGGGCGTTCGAGCGTGTGGTCGGGCTGCTGTGATAATACCATTCGAGTCACTGACTTCTCCGAAAGAGGACTGCCGTCCGAGCGCCTTCCGCGGGCGGCTGTCGCGCCTCCTCGCAGTGTTTCTCTGGCTGTTTTCGCCCTGCACCGGTTGGACGGACGATATGCCATAGCGTTTCAAGGAATTTCATTCTGCTAGCATCTAAAATTGCGACCGGCGATTGCGACCGGCCCCAAACCGGCCTCCGAATTCCTGCAATGGCACGCTCCCTCTCCAACCCGACCACGCCGACGACGCAGGCCAAGCCCGCGACCAAAGCCAAAGACCGCGACCCCGTAGCCGCCGGCGGACGCGACGCCGCCTTCAACCGCTCCGCCAGCTTCAACTACTTCCTCACCGACAAGTTCGAAGCCGGCATCTCCCTTCGCGGCACCGAGGTCAAGAGCATCCGCGAAGGCAAAGCCAACCTCAAAGACGCCTACGGCCTGCTCAAGGACGGCGAAGCCTTCCTGCTCAACCTGCACATCGGCCACTTCTCCCACGGCAACATCATGAACCACGAGGAGACGCGCACTCGCAAGCTCCTCCTCCACCGCAAGGAAATCGAAAAACTCAACGCCCTCACCCGCCAAAAGGGCTTCACGCTCATCCCCGTCCGCCTCTACTTCAAAAACGGCCGCGTGAAGTGCGAGATCGCCCTCGCCAAAGGCAAGCAGGACTGGGACAAGCGCGCCACCGAACGCAAACGCGAAGCCGACAACGAAGCCAAAGCCGCGGTGGCCCGCAGCCAGCGTCGCTAAGCCACACAACTCCGGGGTGACCCATCTTCGGCGCGCTCTTTGCGCCTAAGGTGGGAATCGCGCCATGCGCGACCGCCTTCTTCCGCCTAGCCACACAATTCAGAAACCCCGCCCTTCACACAACTAGCCTCGTGTAATATTGGCGAACATTCTCACAGGAGCTCGTTGTGATATTTCGGCTGAAAGTTTCTCTCTGCTGTTTCCTCGTCTTTGGCACCGTACTCGCCCAGAACCCTAAGAAATCCACCCCCGAAGAACGGCAGCAATGGGCCGACGCACTCCATAAACTGGAAGCCCAGCCCGAAGATGCTGGCGCGTTGAAAGCGGCTCAGCACGCCCTGGAGCGCCTGATCGAGGTTGACGACGTCACCATCAGCCCCTGCGCCTTCAAGGAACTCCCCGACAACTACAAGCCCTTCAAACCCATTCTGTTCTACACCCTCGCTCTTTCCGCGTATCAGATCGAAACAGGCAAGAACGACGGTCTCGGTTCAAATGTCTACGCCCTTCGCAGCGCGCTGAAGGCCTACAACTCGGAACTCGCCACTAACCCCAAGGCCCACGACAAAAAGCTCGACCGCCTTCTGAAGCTGGACGCCGACGGCCAACTCGAAGCGGTCATCATCAAGGATGGCTGCAACAAATAACCGCACCGTCGCCCACACCGCGGGCCGCCAAGTATCATGCTGGTGAGGATCTCTTATGACTCTCCGGCCCATCCTGCTCACCCTCGTCTTGACCGCCGCTCTCGCCGCCCAAACCTCACCCAACCCGACTCCCGAACACAAACACTGGGCCGACGTCACCCACAAATTCGAGTCCGATCCCCTCGACGAAGACGCCGCCCACGACGCCTCTCTCGTCGTCGCCGACATCGCCGTCTCCACCGACTTCCACGTCACCATGTGCGAAGCCTTCTACAATGAATTCAACGACTCCCAGTACCACTACCACGCCCCCATCCGCCTGCTCTACATGCTCGGCGCGGCCACCTACCAGGTCGAATCCGGCAAGACCGACCAGCAAGACACCAACCTCTACGCCCTCCACAGCGTGCTCAAGGGCTACGCCGCCATCCTCCGCGCCAAGCCGACCGCCCACGACAAGGAGCTTGACGAGCTGGCCAAACTCGACGCAAAAAATAAACTCGCCGATTACATCGCAAAGAAAAACTGCAAGTAACCCGCGTTACGATAGACATGTGAACGCTAAACTGCACTTCCTGGACCCTACCGCTTTCCAAACCCCGCTGCTCGCGGTCTTTGCCGTCGACATCTCCATCGGCAAGGACGCCGAAGCACACCCCGCGCTGCTCTCTACCTCCGATGCCATCGCCCATGCGGCCGCCCCCTGGATCGCCTCCGGCGAGTTCAAAGCCGGCCCCGCCGAAACCCTCCTCCTGCACTCCCCCGACGGCGTCAAAGCCGAGCGCCTGCTCATCATCGGCCTCGGCAAAGCCAAGTCCCTCACCGTCCACGAGGTCCGCAAAGGCGCGGGCGTCGCCGTCCGTTTCGCCAAGCCCCGCGGCATCCGCGACCTCGCCATCGCCTTCCCCGAAGACAAAGCCCTCGACGACGAGCACATGGACGCCCTACCCAGCCGCCTCACTGCCCGCGCCATCGTCGAGGGGGCAACGCTCGCCGAATTCGATATCGATATCTACCGCAGCGACCGCAAGGACCTCAGCGTTCAGAACATCAATGTCATCGCGCATGAAGACGACAAAAAATCCCAGGCCGAAATGCAGCAGGGCTTCGACCGCGGCCTCATCATCGCCGACTCGCAAAACTTCGCCCGCACCCTCGTCAATGAGCCCGGCAACGTGCTCACACCCACCGAACTCGGCAAGCGCACCGCCGCCATGTGCGCGGAGTCCGGCCTCCAGTGCGAGGTCCACTCCTGGGACAAGATCAACGAGCTAAAAATGGGCGCCCTCGCCGCCGTCGCACAAGGCTCGTCTGAACCACCCGCTCTTATCGTGATGCGCTACGAGCCCACGAATGCCGCACCCGACGGCCCGGTCCTCGGCCTCGTCGGCAAAGGCATCACCTTCGATACCGGCGGCATCTCCATCAAGCCCGCCGACAACATGGACAAGATGAAGTACGACATGGCCGGCGCCGCCGCCATGATCGGCGCCATGCGCGCCATCGCGCAGCTCAAGCCCGCGGTCCGCGTGCTCGCCATCGTCTGCTCGGCTGAGAACATGCCCGACGGCAAGGCCTTCAAACCCGGCGACGTCGTCACGGCCATGTCCGGCAAGACCATCGAAATCATCAACACCGACGCGGAGGGCCGCCTGGTCCTCGCCGACGGCCTGCACTATGCCAAAACCCTCGGCGCGACCCACCTCATCAACGCCGCCACGCTCACCGGAGCGATCGGGGTCGCGCTCGGCCTGCTCAACGCCGGCCTCTTCTCCAACGACGACGCCACTGCCCAGCGCTTCCTCGACTGCCTGCCCGTCTCCGGCGAAAAATTCTGGCGCCTGCCCTGCACCGACGACTACCGCGACCAGATCAAATCCCAGATCGCCGACATCATGAACACGGGCGGCTCCCGCTACGGCGGCGCCACCACGGCCGCGATGTTCCTTAAGGAATTCGTCGGCGACACCCCCTGGATCCACCTCGACATCGCCGGCACGGCCTGGATCGACGAACAAAAAGCCTGGCAATCGAAAGGACCGTCGGGCGTCGCCGTCCGCTCCCTCATCGAGTGGATACACAGCTACGCCACTTAACGCATTCCTCGCAACTCGCAACTCGTAGCTGAAAAGGACCCGCTCTCCTCCGCACCCGCACGGTTCAAGAGGTGCGTTGACACCGCGCCCCCCGTCTCCATAAACTTACGCTTCAAAGGCACCCATCTCCCCGCTGCTCCATGACAAGGACTGCTACCGATGACTCGATCCCTTCGCCTCCTGCTCACTCTGTCTCTGTCCGCCGCCGCCTTCGCTCAGGCTCCGACACCGCCCCCCGGCGGCCAGGCGCGCCGCCCGATCCCGCCTCCGTCGAACCTGAAGGTCCTGCCCAGGGACTTGACCGGCCCACAGGTCGTCGCCATCATGCGCGGCTACGAGCGCCAGCTTGGCGTCGAGTGCGAGTACTGTCACGCCACAGATCCCGCCACCGGGCGCCACAACTTCGCCTCCGACGCCAACCCCATGAAGGACCGCGCCCGCGTCATGATCAAGATGACCGCCACCATCAACGCCGACTTCCTCACCCAGCTCACCGACCCCAAACCGGCGACCCAAGTCGAGTGCGGCACCTGCCATCGCGGCATGTCCAAGCCCCCCGCCTTCGTTCCCAAGCCCGAGGAGCACGGCCCCCGCCCCACCCCTCCACCGCCGCCCACTCCTCAGTAGCTCTTCGCATCGAACTTCGGCAGCCTCATCCACTTGAGAGACTTGCCGACCTTTTCAAACGAGGAGTCGGCCGAAACCAGCGTGCCTTTCGTCGCTAAGGCCAGAGCGGCTGCGAAACTGTCCGCGTAGCCAAGCTTGTATTGATGTTTCAACCTCGCAGCATCGATCGTTCTGCTCGCATCTGCCTCGATCATCGTCACAGCGTGTTGAAGAGCTTGAATATACTGAGACGCCCTCTGCTCGCCCAGGTGTTTGAGCAGAATGTACAGCACCTCGCCCATGTTAATCACAGACATCGAAAGATGCGCTTGATTCCGCTCGGCCTGTTCAAACAGGCCACGCACCTTCTCTCCGCCCTGGCCGTCACCTACACCGAAGTATCGAATGACCGCATTCGCATCGAGAACGTAGTCCTTCATCGCTCGTCCTCACGCTTACGTTCAGCCCGCCGCTCTTCTTCGAGACTGGCTTCAATCGGGAATTCTCTGAGACTCCCCTGAAGCGCGTAGATGGCCTCGAAGTTGCTCGGTTCAAGGACCAGCCGGCCGCGCTCCTCCTGGAACACGACGGTGGTTCCTTCTCCGAGACGGTATCTCCGTCGCAGCTTGGCGGGAATGACAATCTGTCCCTTGGAACTGATCACGGCGGTCGATCGCATTGGCTTACCTTGTGGTAGGAAATTTCCTACTAAATTGTACAACGATACATTCGCCTAGTCAGTGCGACCCTGGGTGGCCCATCCTTTGCGCTTTTGCAAAGGGTGGGGTATCGCGCAACGCGCGACCGCTTTCTTCCACCTTTCACACGAAGACGGCAGCATAGAATCCCACCATGCGCCGCGCAGCCATCCTCTACAACCCCAACTCCGGACGCCCGGGTCACCGTATCTATTACGTTGAGGGTGCAGCCGCTGCTCTTCGCCAGCAGAACATCGATGTCACAATCATCGCCACTGAAGGCCCCGGCACCGCAGGCAAGCAAGCCACAGCTCTCGCCGACGATCATGACATCATCTTCGTAGGTGGTGGCGACGGAACGATCCACGAAGTCGCTCAGGGTCTGGCATTCCATCCACACGCGACACTCGGCATCGTCCCTTTCGGAAGTGCCAACGCACTCTGTCGCCACATTGGAATCGATCTCAATCCGATTCGTGCTGTTCGGCAGCAGATCAACTTCACACCGCAGACCATTCCCCTCGGAAGGGTCATCTACACCACACCAGCAGGCGAGCAGTCCCGCTATTTTGTCGTCATGGCGGGCGCCGGTTCCGACGGTGCGCTCGTGTACAAGATGCTCGCTGACAGCAAACAAGCAATCGGCCGTTTTGCCTACTATCACCGGGCTGCACGGCTTTTCGCGAAACACCACTTCGCACCGTTCGATATTGGCTATACATTGCACGACGGAACCATGGTTTCGACGATCGCAGTCAGCGCTATGGCAGTCCGCGTCGCCGATCTCGGCGGCCTCTTCAGTTCGCTCGTTCGCGGAGCATCCATCGAACACCCACACCTCACGCTCGCCATCGCCTCATCACCCGCGCGCCTCTCGCTACCTGCGTGGTTCGCCACAAGCTGGACGCGCACCCACCGCTGGAACCCCTTCGTCCAAACCGTGCAAGTAGACTCATTCCATTGCGGCGTGGGCACTGACCCTGTCCAGGTTCAAGCCGACGGAGAATGGCTCGGCCAAACCCCAATGACCGTCACCCTTATCCCGAATGCTCTGCGCCTGTTGATGCCACCTACATCGCCGCCGGAACAGTAATCCCCAGCCACCCCAACACCCTCACCAACTCACGCCGAGCCACCGCCGCCGTCGCCAGCAACAACGCCTTTCGAGCCGCATCTGTCTCCGTCAAAATATGGTGCCGGTGATAGAAATTATTGAACTGCTGCGCCAGCACAAATGCGTACCGAGCCATAACCGCCGGTTCCGCCGTTGCAATCTCCTGCTCCAGCACCGTCGACAACCGAGAAGCCGTCCGCCACACTTCCCAAACACTCGTCCCCTCATCCCCTTCGAGCATCGCCGCCAAATCCAGCCCCGCCACGGCCACCAGCGCATCCTGCTCTGAAGCCCCAGCCTTGCGAAAAATATTCGCCGCTCTCACAGCCGCATACTGCGCATACGGCCCCGTCTCTCCGTCGAAAGCCAGCGCATCCTGAAAATCAAAAGCAATAATAGTGTTCCGCGTAAACCGCAGCATAAAGAACCGCAGAGCACCCACACCAATCGCATCCGCAATCGCAACGCGCTCATCCTCACTCAACTCCGGATGCCGCGCCTCAACCTCAACCCGCGCCGCCGCAATCATGCGATCGATCAGATCATCAGCCTTCACCCCAAAACCCTTGCGCCCGCTCACCTCGATATACGCCCGGCCCTTGTCTTCCTCGCTCAGCACATACCCAAGCTCTTCGGCGGTCCGCGCCGTCAACCCCACAAACGCATAATTCAAATGCGTATACCGGTCCGCGGCCGCCACAAACCCCATCGCCCGCAGCGCCTCTTTCACCTGCGTCTGCGGATCATCCTGCCGCGAATCGATCACGTTATAGATCGCATCCGCTTTCCCAAACGTCGGATGCGGCTCCTCGCCGCCTACCGTCGAAATCCAGCACATATGCGTCGCATACTTATGAAACTCCGCATACCCGAAGTCCTTTCCCAGCAGCCCAAACTTCCACAGGTGATACGCAATATCTTTCCCGACATACGTCACAGTCCCATTCGACCGCACAATAATTTTCGCGTCTTCATCGGGACCGGTCGTCACTTCCGCAGCCGAAGAAATCGCCCGCCGCATCACCCAGCACCCCTTATTCTTCCCTTCGCTTTCGAGATACATCGCGCCGGTATCCATCAACAACTTCCGCGCGGCCTCCCAGAACTTCAGGTGCAGAATCTCGCTCTCCCGCGGCAAAAAGTCATACTCAATCCCCAGCCGCTCCATCGTATCCAGATGCCGCCGCAGCACTCCCGTCGAAATCAGTTCGGCAATCTCCGCAATTTCATTGTCCCCAACTTCGAGCGCGTGCAGCGTAGCCAGCCGCAGCGTCTTGCGCGCGGCCGCCTGCTCGGGGTCGGCTTCATACCACTGCGAAACCATCGCGTACAAATCCCAACACGCATAATCGAGCCGCTGATTCGTTTCCAGCAACTCCGTCATCCACTCGCGCACATCCTCCACACCCATGTTCTTCAGGTGCATGATCGCAACAACGATATCGGCAACCTGCACGCCGGTGTTGTCGATGTAGTTCTGCACCCCGGTCTCATACCCCGGCTTGTACTCATCCGGCCTCAGCATCCGCTGAAACGTATCGCCAAGAATCGCATTGCGCAGATGCCCCACATGCGCCGCCTTATTCGGATTGATGCTCGTATGCTCCACCAGCCTGAACCCCGGCCCACCCACGCTCGAATGTTCATCCGCCGCAATCCGGCGCACCATCGCCGCGCGGTCCAGCTTCACATTCAAATATCCAGCGCCGGCGACCTCAACCGACGCCACACCCTCAACCGCCGCCAGCTCCGCCTGCAACTCCAGCGCGATCGCGCGCGGCGCTTTCTTCAACCGCTTCGCCAGCTCGAACGCAACGGGCAGCGCCATCTCGCCAAACTCAATCTTCGGCGGCAGTTCCACGCCAATATTCTGAAGCGCAACTCCATACCGCTCCGCCAGCACCGCCTCAATCCGCGCCTGAATCCTCTGCTGCAATATCCGATACATAACGTTTTCTCTACTCTCTATCCTCTACGCTCTACCCACTGTCTTTAAGGCAGTGCCACCGGCAGCGTCTCAATCTCTTCCAGCAGCGACTTCTTCCGCGCCACGCGCAGCCGATGCATCAGCAGCATCCCGCCGCCAACAGCGGTAATCGCCACCAGCAACCATGCATGAATCAGCAGCCCGAAGATGCTCGCAAGCCCGACACTCTCGCCTTTCGGCATGTGCTTCAACAGCGCATCCTTGCAAGCCCATTCAAACGGCCCAATCCCGCCCGGTGAGCTCGGAATCAAGAACGAAAGATTCGCCTGCGCTACCGCCGCCCACGGCCCCGCCCAATCCGTCCGCAGACCCAGTAATTTGCCGCCGGAAAGGTACAGCAGGCCCTCGCATATCCATGCGCCAAAGCTGACCAGCACCAGCCACAACGTGCCCGGCACGCCGATCTGGCGAATGCAATCCAGCGCCAGCACAATCCAATGTTCCACCTTCGCCAGCTTCTCATTTTTCGTTCGCGCGAACAGCCGCTTGATCGGCGGCTCCAGCGTCCGCGCGCCGAACACCAGCACCAGCACACCGGTAAACGACAATCCCACGCACACCTCAGCCACCAGTCGCAGGTGCGGTTCCACGCGATAGCCGGACTGCATGGCGACCACAAACATCAGCCCCAGAGTCAGAACGTCCAGCAGCTTTTCCAGCAGCACGGTGCTCATAATGATCGACGGCGTCGCATTCAGATCGCCCGAATAGGTAAAAATCCGCATCACGTCTCCAATGCGAAGCGGCAGAATATTGTTCGCCGCCAGCGACGTCATAAACACTCGCGCGCAATCGTAAAATCGAGCCTTCACGCTGCGCAGCATGAACCACGAGCGATAGCTCCGCACGGTATACCCGGCCACGCTGAAAAGCACCACACCCCCAATCCACATTGGGGCGATCAAATGAATGGCCCTGAAATCGTCCAGGTTCACGGGCCGAAGTCCCTGTTTGTTCTTCTTCACAAACGTGAACCACAGGAAGAACGCGCTCACCGCCAACCCGGGCAGCGTCTTCAGCAAACTCAGCCGATGTTCCCGGGTCACAGCAGAACCCCACACATCCGCGCCAACATCCGCCCGCACCCACGCGCGCCAAAACCTGTATCAAGACGAAGCATTCGATCAGCGTCTATTGTAGCGTTCACCCACACCCACCCTGATACCCTAACCAAGGCCACCACCTTGACCACCCCACCCCCACCGAAGCCCCACGTCGCTCTCCTCGCTCTCACCCTCTGCACGCTCCTCATCCACGGCTACCATCCCCTCGCCGAGGACGGCGGCCTCTACGTCGCCGGCATCCAATCCGCGCTCGACCCCAGGCTCTTCCCCCACGACCTCGCCTTCGCCACCGCCACCAGCCACTACTCGCTCTTCACCCCGATCATGGCAGCGATCGTCCGCACCCTCCACATCCCGCTCCCCTGGCTGCTGCTCGTCACCTACCTCGCCGGAACCTGGCTCTTCCTCTACGCCGCATTCCGCATCGCCGCCCACTGCTTTTCGAGCAACTCCGCACGCCTCACCGCCACCGCCCTCGTCGCCGCCTGGTACACGCTCCCGATCGCGGGAACCTCCCTCCTGCTCATGGACCCGTACGTCACCGCGCGGACACTTTCCACCCCGCTCTCCCTGCTCGCGATTGCCTTCGCGCTCGATTTCGAATGGACCACCCCTCGCCGCCTTATCCCCTGCATCCTCGCACTCGTTTCCGCAGCCGCGTTCCATCCGCTGATGACGGCCTACGCCGCCGCGCTGATCCTCACACTCGTCATCGCCAAGCTCCCCTGCCGGCCAGCGCAAATCATCGGAGTCTCAAGCCTCACCGCAGCCGACCTGATCCTAGCGGGAGTCCTCCAACTTAAAGCTCCGCCAGAAAACGCCGCCACCATCGCCGCGTCCTTCTCTCGCTACTACTGGTTCCTCTCGCAGTGGCAGTGGTACGAACTCCTCGGCCTGGCCGGCCCGCTCATCCTCCTCGCGCTTCTGCTCCGCTTCGGCCGCCCCAACCCCGCAGCCGCCGCGCTCATCCGAGCAGCCATAGCCCTCGGCCTCATCGCCACGCTCGTCTCTCTACTCTTCGCGCACGAAAGTTACAGCACGCACCTCGTCGCCCGGCTCCAACCCCTCCGCGCCTTCCTGCTCATCTACGCGGTTATGACGGTCCTTCTAGGCGGCACTCTCGCGGAACTCTCATCCCGCACCCGCATCCTCGCCCCCATCGTTCTCACCGCGATGGCGTTGCTCATGTTCTTCGTCCAGCGCCAGACCTACCCCGCGTCGCAGCACCTCGAACTCCCCGGCCGCGCCCCCGCCAACCCCTGGTCGCAGGCGTTCGTCTGGGCCGGAGAGCACACACCCACCGACGCCCTTTTCGCACTCGACTCCAACTACATCACCACCGGCGGTGAAGACGGCCAGACCTTCCGCGCCACCGCCCGCCGCAGCGCCCTGCCCGACTTCTCGAAAGATGGCGGCGAAGCAGCCGTCCGCCCCTCACTCGCTCCCGAATGGTACGCCGGCCAGGCCGTGCAGAAAAATCTCAGCACCCTCAGCGACGCCCAGCGCAGCCAGCGTCTCAGCCCGCTCGGAGTCACATGGCTCATCCTGCATGCGACGGCCCCCACGTCCGTCGCGTGCCCCTACACCAACGCCGTCGTCAAAGTCTGCCCGCTCGACTGACGCCGTCCTCAATTCCCTCCCGAAGCCACCGTTGGAGCGACCTTCAGCACAATGCTCTCCTGGTCCTTCGCCTGGAACTGCGAGTAGTACGTCCTCAGCTCCGGATAATCCTTGGGCAGCACCAGTATCTCGCCAAAAAGAAACGTCCTCCGCACCGTCACATTGTTTGCTGCCGAAGTCGCCTCCAGAGAGTACACCGCCGTATGCGGCATGGTCAGCTTGCCGGCCGGAGGCACCGCTTCCACAGACATCGTCGCCGGAAGGTTGATCCGCTGCGCATCGAGCACCGTCTGCGGATAGTGGAAGTACACCGCCAAGTCTCTCTTTTCCTGCGTGAACTCCGCATGTTCCGACGCGGTAAACAGGTCCACCGGCAACACCAGCCGCTTGCCGGTAGGCGTGCCGACCGTCCCCTTCGCCTCGAACTTCACCGCCAGCGGCTTCTCATAGTCCGTCAGGTTGTCGATGCTCACGACCTTCACTTCCAGCGTCTTGGGAAGCAACTCCTCCAGCGACGTGCGCAAGCCGTGACGAAGGCTCTCTTCATCGCCACGCAACGCCTGCTGCCGCCAGTGCAGCGCCGTGGCGCCGCGGTAGGTCATATCGATCGTGCCCGTAACCTTGCCATCCTCGGCCATGGTCAGGTTCGCCACCCGGTCCGTCCGCGTGTCCTTGTACGACATCGGAGGCGTCAGCGCAAAGTCCGTTCCAGTGTCCGTCTGCCGCATTCCCTGCGAATACGTGTATTCCCATTGCAATTGCCCATACGGCGTATACCGTTCGCCCGGACCGAAGAACATCTCCTTCCCATCGACATTCACGATCGCCACCGTATTGGAGAACTGACGAGCGTTCCACCATAGCGGCGTAAAAATCTGGCTCGACCGGTTGGGCACGACCATGGCGTAAGCCTTCATTCCGGCGGCCCGGGCCATGCCGAGGAACAGATACACAATCTGCGCGCTGTCTCCCCGGCCGCGCTTAAGCACGTCTCCGGCGTTCGATACCTTCGCCACACCGGCCGCCTTGTCTTCCTTCTGGCTGCGGTCCCGCGTGTAGTCCGAGTTTTCCAGCGCCATCACCGCCGCATAAATCTTGCGCAGCTTTTCGTCCTGCGTGTTCGCGCCCTCGATGATCTTTTGCGTGTCCGCCTTCAGCGAGTTGTCCGGCCCCGCAAAGTTGTTCACATATTTCGACCAGTCCTTGCCCTCGTTCTTCCAATACTCCGCAGTCGACCGGTACGGCGAGGCGTTAAACAGCACACGGTAGGTGAAGCTTCCAATCGGAGGCATACTCTCTTCGTCCGGCGATGGTGGAACGTCCTTCACCGTAACCTCATAGATGTCCTGGCCCACCGCGTTCGGCCCGCCGCCGGGCTGCGTCCGCCGCCCCAGGGTCACGCCCGGAGGCAGGATCGGGAACCACGTAATCGCCGCCACCGGCTTCCCTCCGATCTCCAGGTCCCGGCCCGCAGGGGGATACCACAGGTAATGCGCCGCCCGTATATACAGATCGCCCTGGATATACCAGTCCGGCGGGTTGTACACGGAGTCGCTATAGCGCGTGGCATAGCGATACTCAATGATGCTGCCCACCTCGACATCCGGCAGCGTAAACACCCGCGACTGGACCTTGTACCCATCGCCCTTTTCCAGTGTCTTCTGGTACGGCTTCCCTGTAAACGGAATCACCGTTCCATCCGCATGGATCGTGCGGCCCGTGATATCGCCTTCGCTCAGATCGTTGCCGAAAGTCTCAAAATCGTCGCCCTCGGTGCTCACGTACTTCAACTCGACATTCGCATATTCCTTGCCCTTTTCGGTCAGTATCTTGATGCGGTCATAGTGCTCCACGACATGCCTGTCGTCCCTCGTGATCTCTTCGCGAAACAAGACCATGGCGGCGACCCCCGGATAACCCGGGACCGATGTCATCGCCAGTTCCTCCGCCGTAGGCTTGGTCCACTGGTCCGACGCAAACGCCGCTGCCGGCAACACCGCGGCCAACATCCCCACAACGCACAACCGCCGCAACATTCCTGCATTCGCCCGCAAAGAATTCATTGCTCCACTCAGCCTCATAGCTCTCCTCATCGCCTTGCTTTTATACCGTTCCTGCATTGTTCTAATGCGTTTTTTTCAACACCGCACGGCTCTGCTCGTCCGCGTCGATGGCCCCGGCCAGCTTCCGCAGCGCCGGATAGCGGTCCGCCGGCAGCGTTACATTCCGCATCGTGTACGTGCGGCTGTAATGCAGCGACTTGCCGCGCAACTCCGTCGAACTTTCATAGCTCGCAAAACCCACATCCAGCTTCACCGGGTCGGGCAGCTCATCGACGACATATCCATCCGGCAGCGCGATGTCGTACTCGTCCGTGCCGCGCATCGTCTCTTCCAGATCGATCGGCACCACCCGCCGTTTGTTGTCCACGTCCAGCGAGTAGCTTCCCAGCACCCGCGGACGCACCATTAACAACGGTCCCACGACCGTCGCAAAATGCGCGGCATCCAGCGAGTACGTCGTGGTCAGGTCCTTGTTCAGTGCCTCCACGTTCTCTACCTTCACGTCGCTCAGTGTCACCGAGCTGAAGTCCCTGGCCGCGACCCGGTCCAGATAGCGCTGCTGCTCCTTGGCGTCTTCATGCGTATACAGATAGCGCCGCGTCTCGGAAAGATCGCCAAACCTCTTCTCCGTCACGTCGCCCTTCAACGACCCATCCGCCATTAGGTGAAACTTCGCCGACCGCCGCACAGTGTTCAGTCCCGGATCCAGCACCGGCAGTTGAATCACCTGGCTCTCCTTATCCTCCATCAGGACTCCGTAGCTGCCTTGCAGGTTCGACTCCAGTTGCCCGAACGGAGTCTTGTCCCATGTCGGGTCGAAGATCAGATAACGCTTCCCGGTCTTTGCCGTCACCACGCTGCGCAGCTTCGGAGACTCGTACCCTTTGGGAATCTCGATCGCCGCAATCATGTGGTTTCCCCAGATCGACGGAGCATCCGGGTCGATCACCCCACGCTCGGTGTCCACCATCAGCAGCGCGGCATGGACTCCAACCGTCGACAACATCGAGCTCAACAGGGTCGCCTTGTCTTTGCAGTCCCCATACTTTCCATGGAACACATCGGCCGCGGCGTGCGGCTGATATCCGCCCACACCCATTTTGATTTCGACATACCGGATATTCCGCTGCGTATACTCCGCGATTGCTTCCACCTTGTCGTAGAAGTCGGTCTTGCCTTCGGTCAGTTCCGCGGCTTTCGCCGCAATGTCGGGAGTCGCCACCATACGGTCGCGCGACAGACCGTCGTACCACTCGCCAATCCCCTGCCAGGTGCCTTCCTGCGACGCCGCCACACCCGCTGCCGCATAGTGGACCGTCATCCGTCCCGCCAGCGCTTCTCCCGATGGGGCCAGCGGCACGCGGTCTTCCGAATGCACTCCCGCTACATGCTCCATCTCCCACCGCCAGCGCTGATGCTCCATATCGACCCCGGCATCCGGCGCATGGTGCGCCCACGTCGTTGTCTGCGTAAATCCCTCCGGCAGCACCAGCGTAAAGTTCTCTTTCACCACCGGAATGTCGCCCTGAAAAAGCCACGTCGCTTCCGCCAGGTATGGTCGCATCCTCTTCTCATATTCGAACGCCACGACACCGCCCGGATCGCGCCCCGGTGGGTCCCCCATGCCCCTGACCCTATCGTCGCTGTACAGATCCTCGCCGGACCCGGGAACGCCGAAATCCCCGAGTTCATTGTCCTTCACCACAAACTCGTGACCGTCCGGACCGATTGCCCACACATGCATCGAGAGCACTTTCGAATCCTTGTCGTACCCAACGGCCGGCATCGCCTCGTCCCGCCCCTGCGGCCGCAAAATCTTCACCACCCGCCGCACGTGCTCGACAGCCTTGCCATCCGGAGCCACCGTATAGGTCGTCTCGTCCAGCAGCACCACCGCCGTGGTTGTCTCCGGATAGTGCGGCAGTTCCTGTTGCGCCGCCGCCTTCACCCAGTCCGGAACATTGTTCGAGGCGCAAGCGGCCCCACAAACTACGGCGCTGACCAGCGCCACGGCAACACTCTGAAACACCGCATTGGCCCGAAAATACAAAGCTAACTCCAGTAACCCACAGCTTCCGTCGCAAAACGACTCAATTGACGCCAGGGATTGATTTGATCGTGTGAGAGTTTTATACGTCCATGAGTCCCCAGACGCAAGTAAATTTCATCGAACGGCAAATCGCCGGTACCCCCAACCGGGCCGGAAGCTGAATCCCGCGTCCTACCGGAGGGGGAACCGGGCCTAGCGGGTTCCCTTATTCACGCCGTTCAGATCGAAATTAACCGCGCCGATCTTCTGGTTCGTCTCGTCGCGCACGACGAAGCGTATGCGCGTGGCGGCCACCGGGCAGGGGGGCGGCTTTGTGATCTCGTCCACGTCGTTCGTTTGCGCGCCAGGGGGCGGGTCCTTCGCCGGCGTGCATGTCTTTGAGCAGTGATTCAGCTATAAAGGAAGTGTTCCAATCCGGCCCCGCCCAGGGCGAAAATCGGCAGCAGCGAGCCGTTGACGCTGCTGCCGATTTCCATTTTTCAACGACATTCTCGGCATAGACACCTATTGCCCCGATTCCGCCCCCTTATGACCCCACCGAACCGCCGTCAATTCAATTACTGTCCGAGGAGATTCAGGGTTACCGCTCGGCAAAGCGACTGGGGACGATCCACGGAAGGTCACGGGGTCAGCCTAGATTGCGTCGCGTCGCCGCCTGGGGATAGCTCTGCCCGAGGAATGATCCATGCGCGCTGCGTTTCGCCTGCCCTTCGTCCAGACATGTGCTCTGAACCGTCTTTCGGTTGTGCTCCTCGGGCTGTTTCTGCCGTTCGCCGGCGCCGGCGCACAGGCGCAGACCACGTATACCGGAACAGTTGACTTCGGGACGGTGGATGTCGGCAGCAGCAGCGGGTCCCAGACCCTGACGTTCAACTTCACTTCCCCGACGGCGCTGAACGTGAGCACGCCGGTACGGGTGCTGACCACCGGCGTTGCGAACCTGGACTTCAAGAGCGATGGGACGGGAACCTGTGGCGGCGGCACCTATAGCAGCTGCACGGTCGGCGTCATCTTCTCGCCGACAGCACCGGGGCTGCGGCTGGGGGCCGTGGTCATCGAGGACACGTCGGGCAATGTATTGGCAACGGCCTATATCCATGGGGCCGGACATGGGCCGCAGGCGGTTTTCGACCCCGGCCTTCAGTCCACCATCGGCACCGCTACAGGCGTGAACGGGTTAGCCGCGGATGGGGCGGGCAATGTTTATATCGCGGATGCTCAAACCGAAACAGTGTATAAGGTCGCTCCGGGTGGCACCCAGACCCAGGTGACGCCGGGTTTCGCGTTTGGCCCGGACGGCGTGGCTGTCGATGGGGCGGGCAATATCTACACTGCCGTCGGGCACTTCGACTACATCACGAAGACCACCCCCGCTGGTGTGTCGACACAGATTGGCATCGGACTTTCCTTCCCCGGCGGTTTGGCGGCCGACGGTCTTGGAAATGTCTACATCACTGAGTTCGGCAACAATACCGTCCTGAAAGTGGCGCCGGATGGCACTCAGGCCACGGTTGGCACAAATTTATCTTCACCTGCCGGCGTTGCCGTCGACGCGCTCGGCAACGTCTACATCGTGAACGATAATCCTTCTGGGAGCCTTGTTAAGGTTGCGCCTGACAGCACAGAGACCACGCTCGTCTCCAGCCTTTCTTACCCCGGAGCGATCACCGTAGACCCCTCGGGAAACCTTTACGTCGCCCTACAGCTTGCGGGTCAGGTGGTGGAATATTCCCCTACGGGAACTCAGTTGCGCACGTTTGGGCACGGGCTGAGTAATCCTTCGGCCGTCGCGCTGGACGCTCTCGGCAATCTCTACGTCAATTCCGGCGTTACGCAGAAATTCGATCGCACACCGCCGACGGTCGGCTTCCTTACGAGTTCGGTCGGCGTCATCAGTACCGACAGCCCCAAGGCGGTCACTCTCGAAGATATCGGCAACGACACCCTGACGTTCCCCGTCCCGGCTTCGGGTACAAACCCCACCATCTCCAGCAGTTTCTCTCTTGACGGCGCGACGACTTGCCCGCAGCTTACTTCAACTTCAGGAGCGGCTGGGACTCTGGGGATGGGGACGTCCTGCATCTATTCCGTCGATTTCACGCCGGCGACCACGGGAACGATCACCGGCTCGCTGGTGGTGACGGACAACTCTCTGAATGTCGCCAATGGGACGCAGAGCATCACTCTGAACAATCAGGGCACGGTTGTGATCGTCCCCGCGACAGTAACGGTGGGGTTTGTCGACGTGAACTACACCGGAGCTCCTGTACCGGTGCCGATAACGACAGTGCCGGCGGGGCTTGCCGTGAGCGTGACCTACACCTCGCTGACGACAGGGGTCACGACCACGATAGATCCCACCGGCCCTGGGTTTTTCAACGTTACGGCGACGGTGACAACACCCGGATACAGCGGTTCTGGCTCACAAATTCTGATCATCAACTCGCTTCCAAGTCCGACCATTACGTGGGCGACTCCCGCACCCATCACCCTTGGCACACCTCTGAGCGCAACGCAGCTGAATGCCACGGCGAATACTCCGGGGACATTCACGTACAGCATCCCCTCGGGGACCCTGCTGGCGACCGGCTCGTATCCTATCACCGTAAATTTCGTGGCAACGGACACGGCGGACTTTTCTCCAAATGCCAGCGCAACGGTGACACTGGTGGTGCAGCAGAATACGCAACCGGTGACGCCGGTCAATTTCGGGACCTTGCTGGTTGGTTCAACCGCACCCGCGCAGACGGTCACCTTCACTTTTGTAAACCCCGTAACCTTGGGCAGCACCCCTGTGCAGGTATCGACGCAGGGCATTGCCGGTCTGGACTTCGCAAACACCAATGCCGGCTCATGCGCCGCGGGTGCCTACGCCGTCAGCGCGGCCTGCACCGTAACCGTCAACTTCACACCAGCCGTGCCCGGACCCCGTCTGGGTTCGGTGATACTGCTGGACGCCTCCGGCAATGCCGTTGGGACCGCGTTTATCGGTGGCGTTGGACAAGGCCCACAGCTCGCCTACGACCCCGGCGTGAAGAGTATTGTTGCGCCTTCGCTGGCAACCTACGGGTTGGCGATTGATGCAGCGGGAGATCTCTATCTCAACACCCTCACTTCGATAGTGAAGGTGACGCCGTCGCGTGTTCAGACTACTGTCGCTTCTGTATCGGGTGGCGTGAGTGGCGCCACGGCTATCGACGGCGCCGGCAACATCTACACGCTGAACCTGGCGAACAGCATGGTCTATGAAATCACCCCGTCCGGCGCACAATACCAGGTGGGATCCGGCTGGGTATTCCCCACCGACCTCGCCGTCGATACCGCGGGCAACCTGTACGTCACCGACAGGGGTTACAACCCACCCCCCGATACGACCGGCGGCCGTCTCACCAAGATCTCTGCCGCGGGCGTTCAAAGCACAATGGCAGGACCGTTCGTCAGTCCTGACGGCGTCGCCGTCGATAGCGCCGGCAACGTCTACGTCACGGACAATGCGGGCCTGGGCATCATCAATCCCGGCTTGATCGGCGTGATCTATAAGGTCACTCCCGGCGGCACGATGAGCACTGTGGCATCAGGATTGTTCAGCCCGAATGGCGTCGCCGTCGATGCTGCGGGAAACCTTTTCGTTACTACCGCCTCATCCAATACGTCGATCGACAGGATCACTCAGGCTGGAGTTCGGACCAAGCTTTATGACGGTCAAGTCTCCTTTCCGGAGACGGTGAAGATCGCTCCGTCCGGCGACCTTTACATTACTCAGAGCGTTACCGGCGCGCAGCTGGTGAAGATCGACCGCAGCACCGTGCCCAGCTTTACGTTCGAGAGCACTACCGTGGGCTCGGTGAGCGCGGATAGTCCGCAGGCTTTTACGCTCGAAAATATCGGCAACGCTACGCTTAACTTCTCCGCGCCGGGTACGGGGACGAACGCCAGCATTTCCGCCAACTACTTATTGACGCATGCGACTACGTGCCCGCAGTCGACGGCGGCGTCGACGCTGGCGAGCGCCGCTACTTGTGTCTACTCCATCGAATTTCTGCCGTCGATTTCGGGGACGATCCTCGGCTCGCTGACGCTGACCGACAATGCGCTGGGCGTGGCGAATGCAATGCAGGCCATTCCCCTGACCGGCGCGGGCGTGGCCGGGACCGTGGCCGCGACTGTGACGCTCAGCAACCTGAACCAGACTTATACCGGTTCGCCAATCAGTGTGGCGGCGACGACGAATCCGGCGGGGCTGGCTGTAGCTATTACCTATAACGGCGGCTCGACGCCTCCGACGGCTGCTGGGACCTACGCGGTGGTGGCGACGATCACGGCGCAGGGCTATACGGGTTCGATGACCGGCAGCCTCGTCATCGCGCAGGCGACGCCGGCGATTGCGTGGGCGAATCCCGCGGGTATTACGTACGGCACAGCTTTGAGCGCCACACAGTTGAACGCCACGGCTTCGGTTGCGGGAACGTTTGCGTACACACCTGCTATCGGAGCGACGCTGAATGCGGGGACCGACACACTTAGCGTGGTGTTCACGCCGACCGACACCGTCGACTACACGACCGCGAGTGCGAGCGTTTCTATCGTCGTGAGCCAAGCGACGCCGGCGATTACCTGGGCGAATCCCGTGGGCATCACGTACGGCACAGCGCTGAGTGCGACGGAGTTGAATGCGACAGCGTCGGTGGCTGGGGCGTTTGCGTATACTCCGGCCGCTGGGACCACGCCGACCGCCGGGACCGACTCGCTGAGCGTGACGTTTACGCCAACCGATGCCACGAACTATACGTCGGCTACCAAGAGCGTCTCGATCGTGGTGAGCCAGGCGACTCCCGCGATTACGTGGGCCAATCCTGCGGCGATTACGTATGGCACAGCTTTGAGTGCGACGCAGTTGAATGCGACGGCTTCCGTCCTTGGAACTTTCGCCTACACTCCCGCAGCAGGGACGGTTCCGCTCGTGGGGACTGACACACTCAGCGTCACGTTCACTCCGACCGATACGACGGACTACACGACCGCGACGGCGAGTGTTTCGATCACGGTCACGCCGGCAACACCGGTCATCACATGGGCGAATCCCGCAGCTATTACGTATGGCACGCAGCTCGGTGCGACGCAGTTGAATGCGACGGCGTCCGTGCCCGGTACATTCACTTACACGCCTGCCGCGGGGACAACGCCGTCGGCGGGAACCGACACGCTGAGCGTTACGTTTACGCCGAATGACGCGACCGACTACACGACCGCGACTGCCAATGTTTCGCTCGTCGTCAACCAGGCGACTCCGGTGGTTACGTGGGCGAATCCGTCGGGGATCACCTACGGCACTGCGCTCAGCGCGACGCAGTTGAATGCGACGGCGTCGGTACCCGGAACCTTCTCGTATACACCTGCCGCAGGGACGATTCCCGCGGCGGGGACGGATACGTTGAGCGTCACCTTTACGCCGACCGACGCGACCGACTACGCGACGCTGACCGAGACGGTGCAGCTTGCCGTCACCCAGGCGACGCCCATCATCACATGGGCGAATCCGGCGGCGATCACCTACGGCACGGCCCTTAGCGCAACGCAGTTGAATGCGACGGCGTCGGTCGCCGGCACATTCGCCTACGCGCCGGCCGCGGGAACTATTCCGTCTGCGGGAACCGATACGCTGAACGTCACATTTACGCCGACCGACTCGACCGATTACACCAGCGCGACGAAAAGCATTTCCATCGTTGTGGGTCAGGCGACGCCGGTCATTACATGGGCCAACCCCGCGTCGATCGCATACCGAACAGCGTTGAGCGCGACGCAGTTGAACGCGACGGCGTCGGTGGCCGGAACGTTCGTTTACACTCCCGTTGCTGGCGCGGTCCCGCTCGCGGGGACGGACACCCTTAGCGTAACGTTCACTCCAACGGATGCGCTCGACTACACGGCCGCAACGAAATCGGTGTCGATCGTGGTGACGCCTCCCGCGCCCGTCATCACCTGGGCGAACCCGGCGGCGATCACGTACGGCACTCCGTTGAGCGCGACGCAGTTGAACGCAACGGCGTCGGTCGCGGGGACGTTCGCTTACAATCCGGCGGCAGGAACCGTGCTGCCCGCAGGGAGCAACACTCTCGGCGTCACGTTCACACCGACGGACACGGCCGACTACACGACGGCGACGCAGAGCGTCACCATCGTCGTCAACCCTGCGACGCTGACTGTCTCGGCCGCCAATGGCACGCGAGTTTACGGAGATGCGAATCCTGCATTCACGGGATCGGTGAGTGGGAACCAGAACGGCGATACGTTCGCTGAGACCTTCAGCACAACCGCGACCACGCTGTCGAACGCCGGCACGTACGCCATTGTTCCCGCGATCACCGGCAGCAACCTCACGTCGTATACGCAGACCGTCGTGAATGGAACGCTGACCGTCACGCAGGCGGGACCGACGACCACTCTCGGCGTCAGCAGCACAAATCCGGCGTTGGGGCAGAGCGTTACGCTGACCGCGCAGGTCGCCTCGGCAACCAGCGGGACGCCGACCGGCAGCGTGCAGTTCCTCGACGGCACAACAGTGCTGAATACCGCGACGCTGAGCGCCGGAACGGCGACGTTCGCGACCTCGGCGCTGGCACTCGGCGCGCATTCTCTGACGGCGGTATATCTCGGCGACACCAACTTCACCGGCTCCAACAGCGGGGCCGCGCAGGTGGTGACGGTGAGCGGCAATCTCGACTTTACGATCGGCGCGATCACGCAGACGCAGACCGTCATCCCCGGCGCGATCGTCAGCTACAGCTTCAACGTCGCACCGGTGAATGGAACGTATCCGTCGAGCGTGAGCTTCGCGGCGAGCGGCCTGCCGCCGGGCGCGACGGCGATGTTCTCTCCATCGAGCATCGCCGCGAGCGGCGGCCCGCAAACGGTCACGGTTGCGATACAGACATCGACGGCGATCATCGCGAACAATTCCTCCAACTCGCTACCGCCGATTACGTTCGCGCTTCTCCTGCTGCCTCTTGCCGGAGTGCGCCGCTTCCGGAAATCGGGCAAGCGGATGACGCGGATGGCCTGCATGTTGCTGCTGCTGGGCGGAGGCGCGCTGGCGACCGCCGCACTCTCCGGCTGCGGCGCGAACAACGGCTTTTTCGGACAGTCGCAGAAGGCCTACAACGTCACCATCACAGCCACCAGCGGGGCAGTGTCGCACACGGCCACAGTCACACTCGATCTTGAATAAGACAGGGACAAGAGACATTTATGCGGACCATTTTTCGACCTCTCGTGCTGGCCGTTTGCTGTGCGATCGCCATAGCCGCCGCGGCGCAGCAGCCGGTGAAGGCCACGCCACGCTTTGAGGCTGCCGCGACCTACGACCTCAGCGGCGCGAACCTCACTACCGGCAGCAGCTTCTGGATGCAGGGCGGCAGCGCTGCGCTCGCGGGCAAGATCACGCACCACTTCAGCGCGGTCGCGGAATTGTCGGGATTGCACTCCAGCAGCATCAGCGGCGCGCAGGTCCGGTTGAGTCTGGTTACGATCGCTTTCGGTCCGCGCTATCGCTGGAGCGCGGGATCGAAGGCGCACGATCTTTCGATCTTCGGGCAGGCGCTGGTGGGCGAGACGCATGGTTTCGACAGCGTCTTTCCGGCGGCCGGAGGAGCGAATGCTTCCGCGTCGAGCGTGGCGTTCGAACTCGGCGGCGGCATCGACCTCGGTCTCAACCGTCACACCGCACTGCGCCTGCTACAGGCCAACTGGCTGCGCACGTCGCTGCCGAACGCGACCACCAATGTGCAGAACAACCTGCTGCTCGATGCGGGCGCGGTGTTGCGTTTCTAGTGCAAATCGCGGCGTGAATGCAGTATCTTCAAGAGGGTGGACGCGGCCTCATCACAGTCCGGCGATGTTGTGCTCCCATTGCCTTCCGCGCAGTTGCCGATCGACGCGACGCGGCACTCGGCGGGGCTTGTCGAGGAGTTGTGGCGGCTTGCGGAAGCGGAAACATGCGGCCTCACTGTCGAAGAGTTCAGCAGCATTCTCGGTGCAGTCGGCACGAAGCTCAACTATGGCCTGCCTCCGGGTGTGCCTGCTGATTCCGCCCAGCGGTCCGCGTTTCTGCGCGGGCTGCATCTGCCGGAAGTCGCACTGGCGCGCGCCTGCGCCCTCGGGCGTGAAGCCGCGTGGCAGCGGTTCCTCGGAGTCTATCGCGCTCCGCTGACGCAGGCTGCTATTGCCATCACCGGTTCCGCGACGCTCGGGCACGACCTTGCCGACTCGCTTTATTCGGAGCTTTACGGCTTGAAGCAGGATGAAGCGGGACGACGTTCGCCGCTTCGCTCCTACACCGGACGCGGCTCGCTTCTGGGCTGGCTGCGGGCTACGCTGGCGCAGCGGCACGTCGACCACCACCGCCGCACGCGACGCGAAACTCCACTCGCCGCCCTCGATGCACCCGCGCCGGAACCCGCTGCGGGGCCGCTCTCGGCCGAGCTTGTACGCCTGACTCATGCACTCGCGCGCACGCTACAGGCGTTGCCGCCGGAGGACAGGTTCCTGCTGTCCGCTTATTTTCTCGACCGCTGCACGCTGCTTGAAATTTCTCGCACGGTGCATGTGCATGAGGCCACGATCAGCCGGCGGCTCAAGCGACTGGCCGCCGATCTGCGCAAGCAACTGTTGCAGAACCTTCAGGCTGACGGCCTAAGCAAACGGGCCGCAGAGGAGGCGCTCGGCGTCGATCCGCGGGACGTTGAAATAAACCTGCGCAAGCTGCTGCAAACTTCTCAACCGTCGACGTTCTCCGATAGAGCGGCGACTACGGAATCCGGTCAACGATGAGCGATTTTTACCAACCCGGCCAGCATCCCGACGCGGACCAACTCAGCGCCTTCGCGGAAGACGCTCTGCCTGCGCATGAGCGCGAGCAGACGCTTGCTCACCTGGCGGGTTGCGCGGACTGCCGGACGATCGTTTCGCTCGCGCTGCCGCCGGTTGAGGACGTTCCGCAGTTGCAGCCCGCTGCTGCGAACAGGCCGTGGTTCTATGGGTGGAACGTGGCATGGCTCGCGGGCGCGGGGCTCGCTGCACTGGTTTTTCTTACGGTGCATATTCGCAACGGCGGACGCGACGGAAGGATCGCGAGCACGCCGACGCAGACCGCCGCGGTTCGTCCGCAAGCTGCTCCGGTTGCGCCGCCGGCGTGGAACGCTGCTCCGTCAATGGGTTTGAAGACGTCGCGGGCAGTCGCAGCTCCCCCGCCGCCAAAGGCCGCCGACCGTTTTCCGTCTTCGGCAACGCCCGCGACGATCGACAGCCGGCAAATCGCCAACCTGCCGATCCAGGGACGTAATTTCATCGCCGAGCCGCAGCAACAACAACAGTCGCAGCAGCAGGCTGGAGGGTTGCACGGGTCTGTCTACGGTGCTTCTGCGGGAGCGGGGGTGGGAGGACGGGTCGCACGCGACGATCAGTCTCAGTTTGCGCAACGAGGCGCTTTGAACGGGCGCAACAACGATGCGGCCCGCGCAGCTGCCCCTGCACCGGTGGCCGCTGCTCCGATGATGAGGGCTCCGATTCAGCCAGCGCCTGCCGCGGCTGCGAAAGCCACGCCACAAACCAGCGACGCCGTGACGGTGGCTGCCGCGAGAGCGCAAGTGGAAACCACAAACGCCTCCGTGTCGACGATGCTCACGTCCCCCGGCATGGTCGACGCGCACAGGTTGCCGAGCCATTTGGCGATTGCGTCGACGATCACGCGCGCCAACCGGATGCTCGCGCTCGACACTGCGGGAGCTCTGTTCCTGAGCAAGGACGGCGGGCGCCACTGGAAGGCGGTTGCCGCGCAATGGCAGGGGCGCGCCGTCAAGATTGAACTCGCGTCGCTTCCACTGCTCCCGGCGAAGCAGCCCGCGAGCGCTACCATCGACGGCAATGCCAGCGCATCCGATCTGGCCAACCTCGACAGCAAGGCAATCTCGGGCCCATCGGTTGCTGGTGTTGTCAACGACTCTACGGGAGCCATCATTTCGGGCGTATTTATCACGGTGAAGGATGCTCGTACGGGGACCGTTCAAACGACTGCGACGGACCGCAACGGCCACTACGCTGTCGCCGGACTTGCGCCTGGAGCGTATCGGATTGACGCATCCGAGCCAGGATTCGCGTCGTGGCGGGGTACAGTCACGGTCGCCGCAGCGCAGCAGAGCGTGGTGAATATTTCGCTGACGGTGGGCGCCGTGAGCGAGACCGTTGAGGTGAGTTCGGAACCCCCGATGATGACCGACAACGCCGAGAGAAAGGCGCGGAAAGCCGAGAAATCTTCGCCTCTCAGCGAGCCGTCCGCCATCTTTGAGATCACTACGGACAACGGCGAAATCTGGACCAGCGCCGACGGCAAGAAATGGACGCGCAAGTAAGCCCTCTGCGGCGCCAATAAAAAATCTTCATTCTCCCTGCAAGTCCGCGGGAACTCTCCGTTCTCCGGACAGACAAAGCTGCGGCGCAGGTCCGCGACGCACAAGGAGAACCCATGCACGCTTTCTGGAATTCCCGCCGCTCCCTCCGCATTCTGCCGCCTCTTTTTCTTGCACTCCTCCTTGTCGCCGTCACCAAAATGTCGCTCGTCCATGCAGGAGCAGAGCCGGCAGCCGCAACGTATAGTCGCGGCACGCTGTCGGTCACGATTCCCTACCACTCCAGCGGCGCGGGTCCGGGCAAGCTGGTGGCGGAAATTCTCGACCCCGAAGACCGTGTGCTGGGCAGAACGGAACGCAACGTCGACATCGCCCGAGGCGACGGCTTGTGGCAGCAGACCATCACGCCCGACACGGCGATTGCCTTCGAAGACATCGTCTGGCAGCGCGTCCGTTATCGCTTCGAGTACAACGGCGACAAACTGCCGGCAATCGAAGGCATCGAGTCCATCTCGCAGATTTTGCGCCGCGCGGTGGTGCGTATTCTCGGCCAGACCGAGTACCTCGCAGGCAGTGAGGCTGCTATTCGCGTCATCGTTTCAGACGCTAACAACAATGATGTTGCCGAGACGGGAACCATCCGAATCGAACTGGTTGGTCCGGATCAAAAATCGCGGCCGATTTTCTCGGGACGCCTGAACCGTCGCGGCACGCTGGAAGCGCAGTTTCGCTTCCCCGCCGGTCTCGTCGGCAAGTACGATCTGCGCTACATCGCGGACACGCCTGTTGGCTCGACCGAATACACGCAGCCGGTCGAGCTTCGAGACAAGGCCGCCATACTGCTGACGACCGAGAAGCCGATTTATCAACCGGGACAGACCATCCATGTCCGCGCGCTGGCGCTGGACCGTGCCGATCAAAAGGCGGATGCCAATCATGCGCTGACGTTCGAGCTCGAAGACTCGCGTGGCAATAAAGTCTTCAGGAAGGCCACCGAGACGGACAAGTTCGGCATCGCCTCCGCGGAGTTTTCTCTTGCCGATGAGGTCAACCTCGGGACGTATCATCTGCGCGCGCTAATGGGCGACGCGTCGGCGCCCTCGAACACCGCGGAAGTCGCGTTGAACGTCGAGCGCTATGTGCTGCCGAAGTTCAAGGTCGCCGTCGAGTTTACGAAGAAGGACGGCAAGGAGAAGAAGGATTATCGACCGGGCGATCACGTGACCGGCGTCGTGCGCGCGAACTACTTTTTCGGCAAACCGGTCGATCATGCGGAGATCACCGTCAAGGCTTCCAGCATGGACGTTGCGGTATTCGAAGCAGCCTCGGCTGAAGGGAAGACCGATGGCGACGGCGCATTTCATTTCGACCTGAAACTGCCAAACTACTTCGCGGGGCGGCCCCTCAGCCAGGGTGCGGCGCGAGCGCTTGTCGAGGCCACGGTGAAGGACTCCGCCGCGCACGCGGAAACACGCGGCGAGCCTATCGCCATCAGCCAGTCCTCGCTGCTGATCACGGCGGTCCCAGAGGGTGGAACGCTGATCCCACATCTCGACAATCAGGTTTTCATTCTCACCTCCTATCCCGATGGAACGCCCGCAGCGACTACGGTTACGATCCGTCAACCCGGTATTCACCTGATCGGCGAAACCGACCAGCAGGTTTCAACGGACGCCGGCGGTGTCGCCGTCGTTCATTTCAACCCGGGCGCAGGTCTGGACTCGCTGCAAGTCAGCGCCGACGACCATCACGGCAACCGTGCATCCGGCCCGGTTTCACTGGACTCCCGCGAAGGCACGGACCAGATTCTGCTCCGCACCGACCACGCGGTACTCAAAGCAGGAGATCGCATCCACCTGAAAGTTCTCTCTACGCGCACACGCGGGCCGGCGTACATCGACGTTGTAAAGAACGGCCAGACGGTCCTCACGCGCGATGTCGATCTGCAAAACGGCGAGGCCGATCTCACCCTCAATGCAACGCCCGACATGGCCGGCACACTCGACATCGACGCCTATATGTTTGGGCGCAACGCTCAACCTGTCGCCGACCATCGGCTTGTATTCGTCCAGCCCGCCGATGAGTTGAAGATTGAAACGATCGCTGACGCCGCAGTCTACAAACCCGGCGCAGATGCCCGCATTCGCTTTCATGTCACCAACTCGCGCGGCGAGGGGGTAAGTGCGGCGCTCGGTTTACAGGTGGTCGACGAGGCCGTGTTTGCGCTCGCGGAAAAGCAGCCCGGTTTTGCGAAGGTCTTTTTCTATCTTGAGCAGGAGGTGGTGAAGCCGCGCTACGAAATACATTCGCTTTCGATGTCCGATGTCGTCGAGCCGGTCGTCTCCGGTGAGAACGATCGGCATGATCTCGCTGCACGCGCTCTTTTTTCCGCAACAGAAATGGCCGCGCCGGCCAAGCTCGACACAGAGTTCGGTCGCAGCCTGCCGCAGGATAAGTACGCTGTCTACGCCGAGCGTTATCACGACGCATTCGTGGGACAGGTGACGAGGATTGCAGAAGAGCTTAGCAAGAATCTCCAGAAGCGTCCGGGCTATCAGGACATCGCGAAGGCGTTCGCGAACCTGACTGCGGAGAATGGCGCTCGTTCTCTGGACGCCTGGGGCACAGCTCTCCGCGTTGAACCAACCGGCTGGAACCGCAGCGACCGCTCATTCTATGTGGTTCGCAGCTCCGGGCCGGATCGCCAGTTCAACGATGAAGACGACCTCACGGTCTACATCGAAGAACACAGCGGACGCGCCATTCAGCCCGCTGGTGTCGGCAGATTCAACGTCGATATCGAACACGACACGGGGCCATTCAACGGGCGCGCCGACATTGCAGGCACGGTCACCGATTCGACAGGCGCGGTCATTCCGCGGGCCACGGTCACTGTCCGGAACACTGCGACGAACGACACACGCACAGCCCACAGCGACAACACTGGAAAGTTTGCCTTCTCTGCGCTGCCTGCGGGACGCTACCGGATGCAAATAGCGTGTCCTGGTTTTCAAATGCTTTCGGACGAGGTTACCGTGCAGCCGCGAGACCGGGCCTCTGTCGCCGCGACACTTAACGTCGGCAGCGTTTCCGAGGCCGTCACCGTTGAGTCCGCTGCGCCGCTGATAGAAGTCGCGAAGTTCAAGGATATGCGGCGCGCGATGGGCGGTGCCCCGCCTGCTCCGATGGTTCTGGACGCGATGGCTGCCACCGTTGAAGTCAACGCATCGGTGGTTAAGCTTCCCGTTGAGGGCCGCTCCTTCGGCACTGCGCTTAAGACCGACGAACCGGCCGCGCCGCATGTGCGTTCCTACTTTCCCGAGGCCCTCTATATCAACCCTGAGATCATTACCGATGCGAAGGGCAATGCGGAGATTTCGGTTCCCATCGCAGACTCCATCACGACGTGGCGCATGGCGATGCTCGCGTCGACGCAGTCTGGGGCGCTCGGAACGGGGACGTCCAGCCTCAAGGTGTTTCAGGATTTCTTCGCCGATCTCGACCTGCCTGTGACGCTCACGCAGGGTGACCGCGTTTCCATTCCGGTGGCGGTGTACAACTACTCCGGCAAGACCGGGAAGGTGAGCCTCAAACTTCAGCCGGACGATTGGTACTCGCTCGACAATGACCAGGCCGAGAAGAGTGTGTCCGTCGAGTCGGGCCGGGTCGGCGGCTCGCAGTTCACGCTGGATGCGAAGCGCATTGGCAAGTTCAAACTCACGCTCACAGCACACATGGATGGACGCGACGATGTTGTCGTGCGCGAGATTGAAGTCGTCCCCAATGGCCGCGAACAGAATCTCGTCTTCAACGGCCGCCTGGACAATTCCGTTCAGCACGATCTTCGCTTTCCGGCCTCGTCCATCCCCGATGCGACCAGCGTCTTCGTGCGGCTGTACCCGGGGCCGCTCAGCCAGATCATCGAAGGCATGGACGGCATCCTCACCATGCCGGGAGGATGTTTCGAGCAGACCTCGTCGAGCACCTACCCCAACGTCCTCGCGCTCGACTACATGAAGCGCACGAAGAAGCTGACGCCGGAAGTCCATGCGAAGGCCGAGGGTTACATCGCCAACGGCTATCAGCGGCTGCTCACCTTCGAAGTGCGCGGCGGCGGTTTCTCATGGTTTGGCGAAGCGCCGGCGAATAAGATTCTTACCGCCTACGGCCTGATGGAGTTCAACGATATGTCCAAAGTTTCGGACGTCGATCCGCGCCTGATCGAGCGCACGCGCGACTGGCTAGTCAGTCAGCAGCAGGCCGACGGCAGTTGGAAGCCGGACACTTACTTCATCAACGAAGGCGCAACCACTCGCTACAACACCGACGAACTCCGGATCACGGCGTATATCGCGTGGTCACTTGTGAACACCGGTTACACGGGGCCTGGCGTCGAGAAAGCGAAGCATTACATCGAGTCGCACGCGAGTGAGAACCACGACGCGTACACGCTTGCGGTCATCGCCAATTTCGCCGCCGACTACGCGAAAGACCGCGATTTTACTCGCCAATCCATGCAGGCGCTCATCAACGCCCGCACTGAGAAGGGCGACCAAGTCTTCTGGAGCACCGAGGAAACCGGCGTTTACTCCACCGGCTCCAGCGCGGCGATCGAGACCACCGGGCTTGCCACGCAGGCGCTGCTCAAGTGGGGCCAGGCGTCCGACATTTCGCGCAAGGCGCTGAGTTTTATTGCGTCGAAGAAACAAGCCTCGGGAACGTGGGGGACGACACAGGCGACGATTACATCGCTGCGCGCCCTGGTGCTCGCAACGCAACTCAGTTCGGCGGATGTGCGTGGGACGGTCGAGGTCATGCTCAACGGCAAGCCTGTCGAAACACTCAAGCTCACCAGCGAGAACAACGACCTGCTGCATCAATTCGTCTTCAAAGGTATCGACGCGCAAGAGACGAACTCGGTGCAATTGAAGTTCGAAGGCAACGGCGGCCTCGCGTACCAGGTGGTTGGACGCTACTTTACTCCGTGGGAAGAAAAGCCGGTTGCTGAAGCGCTTTCCATCGATGTCGCTTACGATCGCACGAGACTCGCGCAGAACGATATTGCGACCGCGACAGCGACGGTCCGCAACAATCTTCCGAAGACGGCGAACATGGTGATGGTCGATCTCGGCATTCCTCCGGGCTTCGACCTTCTCAGCGAAGACCTGCAGTCGTTCGAGGAAAAGACAGCCGACGCGAAGGCCGGCCATCTGGAGAAATTCAGCCTCACCGCGACGCAGGCGATCCTCTATTTCAACGCGCTCGCGCCCAAGCAGACTGTTACGATTCGCTTCCGCCTGCGCGCCAAGTATCCGATTCGCGCCAAGACTTTTCCGTCGCGAGTCTATGAGTACTACGATCCGGATGTGAGCGCGATTGCGCGACCGATTCAACTGGAAGTGAAGGGGCGCTAAGCCGGTGGGACATTGGTCCACGCCAGACGCAACTCCGCGACACAGCCTTGCGCGTCGGGCCGATTCGACAGGCGCACAGACCCGGAGTGGGCTTCCGCGATCTGTTGCGCGAGGACCAGGCCGACGCCCGTGCCTTCGGGTTTGGTCGTGTAGAAAGGCACGAAGAGGTTCTCCGCGTTCGTAAGGCCGAGACCGCTGTCGATGATGGAAATGACGATCTCTTCGCCGGCCTTCGCCCATTCGAGTCGCACGCACGGCGCGGTCTTCGTTGCGTCGGGACTGAGCGCGGCCTCAACCGCGTTGCGCACCAGGTTGATGAGCGCCTGCTCGATCTGGTCTGCATCCACGTACACGGTGACGTCCGGCGATGCGACCACCGTTACAGGCAAACGAGCTTCGAGATGCACAACGCGGTCGACGAGCGCTGCCAGAGAAACGTGCTGTAGCTTCGGAACGGGAAGTCCCATCAACTGGCGGTACGCCTGCAGGAAACGGTTCAGCGACTCGGCGCGATTTTCGATGACCGCGAGTCCCCGCTCGAAGTCCGGGGAAGATTCGCCGGGCGCCAGCCTTCCGCGCAGGCTGCCGGCGATCGACTTGATGGGCGTCAGGGAATTGTTGATCTCGTGCCCGAGCACGCGAATCAGCCGCTCCCACGCCAATCGCTCCTCCTCGCGCAAGGCCTTGCTTACGTCCGAGAGCATCAGCAGTGTGTGCTGCACGCCGCGCAACCGAAAGTAGCTTCGCTTCACGACCCAGCGGTCGGTATGCATTTTCGTCTGCTGCGCACTCGGTCTCAGCAGTACCAGTTCGCCGTCTGCGAGCGTCAGCAAATGCGCCAACTGCAACTCTGCGGCGCTTCTACCCAGAGCTTTTGCGGATGAGGTTCCAAATGCGCGCTCACCTGCCGCGTTCAACATCAGCAAACGCCCTTCAGGGTCGAACGCCAGCACCGGCGATTCCATCGACGCCATCACTCGCTGCAACAACGCCATGGCTTCGAGCGCGCCGGTGCGCTGCGATTGCAGCATTCCCGCAAGCGCGTTGACTTCCAGCGCGAGATCGCCCAGTGCGTCGTTGCGCCGCGCGCCGCGGGCACGAAAGGAGTAATCGTCCTCACGCAGCGCAGCCACTACATTCGCAAGCGTCTGCATTGGGCGCACGATCTGTTCCGTCAACAGCGACGCGGCCAACGCCCAGGCGCACATGATTGCGATAACGCAAATCGCGACGGAGGGCCAGGTCGCATCATGCTCCAGCAGCAAAAACATACACAGCGCAAGAGCTGGGACGCCCAGGAGATAAAGCCACAGCCGCAACCGCTTCTCGAAGCTAAGCCTGTGCCGCGTGCGGCCGAGGGGCACACGCTTTACGACCGGCTTCGGATCGTCCTCAAAGGCCATACTTTTCCATGCGGCGATAGAGCGCGCCGCGGCTCAGGCCGAGTGCCTCCGCCGCCTGGCTCACGTTGCCGCCGGTGCGGGCCAGCGCCTTGCGGACCAGCACCGTCTCCACCGCTTCAAGACTCATGTCGTCGAGACTCTGGCCGGCACTCTTTTGTGGGTTCAGCCCGAGGTCGCTGATTTCGATGCGTGCGCCGCTTGCCATCAGCACGGCGCGTTCGATCGTGTGGTCCAACTCTCGCACGTTGCCGGGCCAGGAGTGATGCAACATCGCAACCATCGCAGTGGGCTCGAGGCCCTGAATCGCGCGGCGATAGCGGGTGGCATAACGGTCGAGAAAATACGCGGCCAAGGCTGGGATATCGTCGCGGCGCTCGCGCAACGGAGGGAGATTGATTTCAACCGTGTTGAGACGAAAGAGCAGGTCCTCGCGAAATCTTCCCGCGGCGCATTCCGCTCGCAGATCGGCGTTTGTCGCGGAGAGCATGCGTACATCAACCTTCTTGGTCTTCGACGATCCGACACGTTCGATCTCGCCGGACTCCAGCACGCGCAATAATTTTGCCTGCTGGCGTAGCGGCACATTCGCGATTTCGTCGAGGAACAGCGTTCCACCATTCGCGAGCTCGAAGCGGCCGATGCGGTCGGTGCGCGCATCGGTGAACGCGCCCTTGACGTGTCCGAAGAGTTCGCTCTCGAACGTTCCTTCGGGCAGCGCGCCGGTGTTCACAGCGACCAGCGTGCGGTCGGCGCGCGCGGAGAGCAGATGCAGAGTTTGCGCCACCACTTCTTTGCCGGTGCCGTGCTCGCCGGTGATGAGGACGTTCGCATCCGACGGACCGACACGAGCCATCATCTCCAGCACCGGACGCATGGATGGAGACAGCGCGATGAATGCCGGTGCGCCCGGGGCACGCAGAATGCGGTTCTCCGCCTCCAGCCATTGCGCGCGTTTGCAGCTGCGATGCAGCTCCATCTGCGTCTTCAACACGCTCAACAGACGGGCGTTCTCCCAGGGCTTCTGGATGAAGTCGCCGGCGCCGCGGCGGATCGCTTCGACTGCCAACTCGATGTTGCCCCACGCCGTCATCACGACGACGGGCAGTTGCGAATCGATTTCTTTCACGAGCGAGACAAGGTCGAGACCCTCCTGCCCGGAGGTCGTGTCGCGCGTGTAGTTGAGGTCGATCAGCAGGCCGTCGAAGCTCTCGGACGCAAGTGCTTCCAGCACCAGCGAAGGTGTGCGCACGATTTCCAGCGCGTAGCCTTCGGGGCGCAGAAGCAACTCCAGCGCCTCGAGGATGTGCGGTTGATCGTCGGCGATCAGCAGGCGGCAGGGCGTCGCGCGCGCCTCGGTGGACCGTTGCGTTAGCACCCCATGCTCAGTCTGCATCTCCACCCTGCTCCGATTTACGGCCTGGCCGCCGGAGCGATTCCCGTCTTCGCCGATTCTATCGAAATTGAATAGGAGTCGAGCGTATCGCCTACCGAACGGTGGACTTCAATCTCCGCCTTCTGGTACGCGGTCATGGCCGCAACCAGCGCCGATTCCGCTGCCGCGAGGTCGCGCCTCGCAGTCAGCGTTTGGAAGTTCGAGCCTGAACCAAGCTGCTGTTCCTTGGCGGTGATGTCGAAAGTTTTGTCGGCGAGGTCGCGGGCTTTCTTCGCCGCCTCCACGCGCGCCTTGCTCTGCACCAGGGCATATTGCGCGTTGCGGACTTCGATGCGGATTTGCTTCTTCAACTGCTGTAGCCGGAGTTCCGCCTGCCGCGATTCAAGCTCGGAGCGGTACTGGTCGCTCTTGGCGACACGGTTGCGCAGCGGAATGTTGAGCGACAGGCCAACGTAATAGTCGGGCGCGCTGTTATTGAACGCATTCCCAACCGAGCCTCCAAATCCAATGGGAGCTGTCGATGAGATGCTCGACAGCGGGTTCTGGAGGCCGGCCAGTCCAGTGCCACCATAGAACGCCGTCGCCGAGAGTTGCGGCAGCAGCGCATTCCGGGCCGCATCGCGGCTGATGTGCCGATTTTCAAGATCGATGTCCGACTCGATCAGCTCGGTGCGATCGCGCAATGCCTGCGCGATCAGATCTTCCGTAGACCCCGCGGCAACGCTCTGCTGGATCGTGCTGGAGTCGGTCGGATGGACCGGCATCGCTTCGAGAATCGGGTCGTCGAGGTTCTTCGTCAAAGCGTTCTTGATCAGCAATTCCTGGAATTGCAGACTGGTTTTTGCGATGGTCAAATCCTCTTCGCGGTTCGCGACCTCCGCCTCATCCTTCATCACATCCATCCCTGGAATGGCCTGCAACTGAAGCTGCTTGCGGCCGCTATCCAACGTCTGCTGCGCGAAGTCGAGGGAGCGGCTTTTCACCTGCTCGTCTTCGTACGCCGCGACGAGGTCCCAGTACATGTTGGCGATCTGCGTCACCGTGGTCGCGACCTGGAGCTTGAATGCCTCGTCGGAAATTTTCTGGTTGTTCTTGGCGATGCGCAGGAAACGGAGATTTGGGCCAAGACCGAATCCGGCCAGCAACTGCTGGTTGAATAGCACGCGGTAGTACGAATTCAGCGTAGGGTCGAGCAGGCTGTACGGGCTGTTATTTGTGTCGCGACTGTTCTGGAAGGTGGCACTGAATGTCGTCCCCGTTGGGAAAGCCTGCGAGTAGCCGAAGTTTCCATTGATTGTGTTCGACTTCAGCGTGGGCACGCCCTCCAGCGTGATGTTGGAAAGCGGCTCGGTGAAGTGCTCGTCGTTCACCTGCGCAGTAATCGCGGGATCGTAAGACGAAACATTCGTACCGGTGCCGAGGGTCGATTGCACCAGCCCCGATGCGCCCGAGCCGGCCCCGCCCGCGCCGCCCGATGTGCCGCCGGCGCCGGCGCCGCTGGAACCCGAACCGAAGCCGCCAACGCCGCCGCCCGGGGTGTTCTGCACGACGCCCGTGTTGACGCCGCGGAACGAGCCGCCGGCCTGTGTGCGCAGGATGTCCGCCCGCGCGATCGGGATGTTGTAGCGCGCGATCGCGATGTCGAGATTGTTTTCAAGCGCGAGAGCAATCGCATCGTTGAGCGAGAGTTCGAGGATGCCGTTATGAATCAGCGAATCGATGCGCGGTGAGTTGGCGAGATTGGGCTCCGCCACCAGGGTCGCACGATAGGGCCCGAACGGGTTGTAGGAGTGCGGAATGTCGAGCCGCAGCGCGGGTTGCGGCGCGGCAGTCTGCACGGTCGGCGCGGTCTGTGCGCCGAGGGGAAGTACGAACAACATTGCTGCCATCAAGGAAATGCGGTTCACGCTTGCGCCTCCACAGTGTTGGCCGCGGGTGCGGCGGTGTCCATGGTCAGCCAGCCGTCGCGCAGTTCGATGGTGCGCGTGCCGTAGGTCGCGTTGTCTTCGGAGTGCGTTACCTGCACGATCGTCGTGCCTTGCCGATTCAACAGTCGAAACATTTCCATAATTTCTTTGGCTTGCGCCGAATGCAGGTTGCCCGTCGGCTCGTCCGCGAGCAACAGCGCGGGCTTGTGAATCACAGCGCGCGCGATGCCCACAAGCTGCTGCTGTCCGCCCGAAAGCTGACTTGGAAAAAGGTCTTTCTTGGCGACGATGTTGAAGCGGTCGAGCGTATCCGCGACCAGTGCCTGGCGTTCGGATTTTGGAATGTCCTTGTACGAAAGTGGAAGGTCGATGTTCTCCGCAACAGTCAGGTCGTCAAGCAGGTGGTAACTCTGAAAGACCATGCCGATGCGCTGCCGCGCCAGTTCCGCGCGCTGTTTGCGCTGCATTCCGTGGACGGCGGCTTCGTCGAAATAGAACTCGCCCTTCCACTGGTCGTCGAGCATGGCGAGCACGTTGAGCAGCGACGATTTGCCCGCGCCCGACGGGCCCATCACCGTCACGAACTCGCCTTCGCGGATGGTGAGGTTGATGCGGCGCAGCACCCACGTTTCGGTGTGGCCGGCCTTGAAGCTGCGTTCGAGATTCTTCAATTCAATCATGGATTATTCCGTTCTAAGAGCTTGCATGGGTTCGATCGTCGCCGCTCGTCGCGCAGGCACGAATGTCGCGACCAGCGCAATCAGCATGACGCCCAACGCGGCCAGCACGTACGACCACGCGTCTATGTCGCCAAATTTTCCCAGCAGACTGCCCATCGCATGCATCACAGTCGCACTCAAGACGGCACCGATGACAACCCCGATCGTCGCGATGCGCAGACCTTGCAGCAGCACCATCTGCAACACGCCGCCGCGAGTCGCGCCGAGCGCAAACCTCAGCGCAAATTCAAATCGCCGCTGAGTCACGGCATAGGCGGTCACGCCGTAGGTTCCAATCCCCGCCAGCAGGATGCTCAGTCCCGCGAACGCGCCAAACAACACGGTCCGGAAGTTATCGCCGCGCTTCGATTCCCCCAGGCTCTCGCGCATCGTGGTCGCTCCAATCGCCATCGACGGATCGATCTGCTCCAGCCGAGTCTGTACCGTACGCAATAGCGCGCCAGGTTCCATCGACGTCCGAATCACCAACTGCACATCGGAGGCCGCCTGTGGATGTTGCGCAATCGGCACGTAGAACGTCGCAGTCGGCACCGCTGCCGGAGACTCCTGGCGCACGTCGCCCACCACACCCACAATCCGCATCCAGCGCATCGTCCTGTCGAACCCGCACATGATCTCTTTGCCGATGGGGTCCTGACCGGAAAAACTCTCAACGGCCATCGTTTTGCCAATGACCGCGACATACTGATTGGTCTCCACATCGGTGCTTTCCAATCCGCGCCCTCGCAACACTGGAATCCGCATGGCACTGAAGTAATCGGTCGTGATGGGCACGATGTCTGCGTTCGGAAGCTTGACGCCCGGTGCGAATTCCATGCGGCCGCGAATGGCATAACCCACGTCCGACCACGTCGGCCCGGACGGCGCACCCCTCACCGCGGCCACAGCCTGCACACCCGGCATTGCACGCACCACACCGAGCACGCTTTCGAGTTGCGTCAAGGCCCGCCGCGAAGCTGGATCTTCGCTGCTCGGAGCATGAAGCTCCATCAGCGCGATATTGTCCGCGTCGAAGCCAAGGTCCGCGTGTGCTTCCGCAATCATCTGGCGCATCAACAGCACGGCAGTCACGCTCAACATCAGCGTCATTGCCACTTCGGCGATCACCAACCCATCGCGCAGCCACAACGCACTCGCACCTTCGGTCCCGCGTCCGGACTCCTGTTTCAACGTCGTCACCGGATCGATCCGCCACGAGCGCCACACCGGCCACATTGCCGTCGCGGCCATCACGACCAGGCTCAGCGCGAAGCTGAACAACACGACGTGCCAGTTCAATCGCACGTCGCCCAATCGCGGAATATCCGGCGGGGCCATGCGGATGATCGATCGCAGTCCCAGCTCGGCAATGGCGACGCCGCCCGCGCAGCCGAACGCAGCGAGCACTCCGGCCTCCAACAGCGCACGCCACGCAATGTCGGCCCGCGTCGATCCCAGCGCTGTCCGGATCGCAATCTCCCGCTTCTGCCGGGAAGATCGCACCAACTGTAGATGAATCACGTTGGCGCAAACAATTAACAACACCACAAACACCGACCCCATCAACAATCGCAACAAGGGTCGGATCCTTCCGACGATCTGCTCTTGTAAAGGGACCGAAATAAATGCCTTGTCCTTGTCCTCGATGTACTGCCGGCTGAGCTGGCTCGACAACGTACTCAACTCCGCGGAAAGCTGCTCCATGGTCGCGCCCTCGCGCAGCTTCCCGATCGCTTGCTGGTTGTAGGCGGTCCGGTTCAATATCTCGGGAGTCTCAGGCACCGACACCCAGACCTGGGTCTTCCCGGGAAAAGAAAATCCATCCGGCAGCACGCCGACGATCACTCTCAGTTTGTCGCCATAGTGGATCGGCTTGCCGATGGCGTTCGCAGCCGAACCGAAATTGTCCCGCGCGAATCCGCTGCTCACATCGACATCGCTGTCGGTGCCTTCGGCGCTGAAGAGACGCCCCGCAACCGGCTGCACCCCCATCACCGCGAGCAATTGCGGACTGCCTGACGTCACGTCCGTGTAGACCGCGCGGGTCCCCAACTGCACGCCATCCTTATACGCCCCGCTGTAATAAGCGACGTGCTCGAGGCTCTTCACCTGCTTCGCAATATCGACGTAGTCGCTGCCGCCGAGCCTGTAGCCCGAGCGGCCTTGCTTGGTGAACTGCGTCTTCAACGCAACGATGCGGTCGGCATCGTGATACCCCAGCGGACGCAGCAGCACGCAGTCCACCATCGTGAAGATCGCCGCGTTGAGCCCGATGCCCAGCGCCAGCGTAATCACCACGGCGACGGTAAAACCCGGTGCCTTGCGCAACTGCCGCAGCGCGTACCGCACGTCCTGGACCAGGGTATTCATCGCGTTCTCCTATTCCGCCCGCAGCGCTTGCATCGGTTCCGCCGCCGCCGCTCGGCGCGCTGGAAGAAAACTCGCGAGCACCGCCGCGAACAACATCGCGACCGCCGCCATTGCAAGCGCGGCAGCGCTGCTCGAAAGCGCCGAATCGATGGTGGCGCCACCCGTAAACACGTTGTCCGCGAGCACACTTGCAACCAGCCTCGGGACGGCGAGGCTCGCCACTCCTCCAAGCGCCAGGCCGATCGCAGTCAGCATCAATCCGCGCCTCAGAATCAGCAGCAGGATGCCACTCCGGCTCGACCCGATCGCCAACCGCACGCCGATCTCCCGCGTCCTCTGCGTCACCTGATAGCTCAGCAGCCCAAACAACCCGACTACCGTCAGCAGGACGGCGAAAACTGCAAAGCCGCCGGCCATCCAACTGAAAAATCTTGGCGCTGCGACTGTGTCATCGATCACTCCCTGCATCGGCGTCAGCTTCGCCACCGGCATCTCCGGGTCGGCGTCGCTTACCGCCTTTTGCACTGCCGTTGCAATGTCCACATCGCCCGACAGCCGGATCGCAAACGTCGTCGAGAACCATCCGTTCACCATCTTCGTCATCTCATCCGGCATCTGGGCAAACGGCGCGTAGAACATCACTTCCGGAGGCTCCGCAAGCGAGTGCGACTTCGTGTCTGCAACGACCCCCACGATCAGGCATGGCGCTCCTGTCCCGAAGACCACACGCTCTCCAATCGGGGACTTTCCCGGCCACCATTTGCGCGCTCCCGTCTCGCTTACCAGCACAACTTTGGGCGTAGCAGGGCCGTCACCCGCGGTCACGTCTCGACCCATCATCAACGGAATGCCCAGGGTGCGAAAATATCCTGGAGTCACGGCACGAAACTCGATCGTCTGGCTCATCTGCGGGCGGTCCGCAGGCGCTCCGCCCATATTCAGGCCCCGATCCAGCGGGAGGCCATTCACCGCCGCCACCTGCTGTACGCCCGGACAGCTCTGCAGCTCCGACGTGACCTTGTCGACAAACTGCGTCGTGTGGAGCGTAGTCGCATACGCCGGCCCCTTTAGCGACACCTGCGCAATCTCCAACCGCTTCGCCTCGACGCCCGACGGTGTCGAGCGCAGCTTCAAGAAACTCCCCAGCAGAAGACACGCCGCCGACAGCAACACCATTGCGACGGCCACCTGCCCCACCATCAAACTCTTGCCCATCCTCACCTGCGATGCACTCGCTCCCGCCGCCTGTCCACCCGCCAGGGCAGTCTGCGCGTCCTTGCGAAACACCGTCCAACCTGGCAGCAGACCGCACACCAGCGTTGTCAGCAACGCCACGCCCATCACGAATCCAACGATCCCCCAATAGCTCTCGTACGTCTGCACTGGAATTGCCAGCGGCGATGCGGCCAGCAGCGCGGGCCGCGCGATTCGCGCGAGCCCCAGCCCCAGCCCTCCGCCAACCGTCGCGAGCACCAGGCTTTCGCAAAGGAGCAGCCCAAGAATCCGTCCTCGGGTCGCGCCCAGTGCCGTCCGTAACGCAAGTTCACGCTCCCGCGCCGCGGCCCGCGCCGTCATCAGACCCGCGAGGTTCAGGCACGCCACAAGCAGCACCGCCAGCACAGCGCCAAACAGCACCAGCAGGCTCTGCCGCACATCGCTTACGAGTACCGTCTGTAGCGGCCACACGCGAAACTCATGCAACAGCTTGGCCTTGCTCGTCCAAGTTTTGTAACTCGGAAACTGCGCATAGAACGGCGTCTTCAGCCCATCCATTTCCTGCTGCGCCTGTGCAACTTCCACGCCCGGCCGCAGCCGCGCGACCATGATGTAGTTATCGCCCTCGTAACCCGGGTCCTTCGGGTTCAGCCGCAGCGGCAGCCACACGCCGCCCGCATTCGCCGCGCCCTGCGCCGCCGGACTGCCGGATATTTCTTTCGGCATCACCCCGACCACGGTATACGCCGCCTCGTTGATGCGCACCACGCGATCCACAATTCCCGAATCACCGCCGAACGTCCTCTGCCAAACCCAGTAGCTCAGAATCGCGACATTCGGTCCACCGGGAAGGTCTTCCTCGGCAGTAAAATTCCTGCCTAAAATCGGCGTGACGCCAAGCGTCGAGAAGTATCCCTGCGACACTCCCGTCGACGAAACGCGCGCCGCGTTGCCACCAGCGGCCCCCGAAAGGTTCGCACCAAACGACGAGTCCTCCGCCACGCCCACCGACGAGAAGCTCCGGCTATGCGCCTTCACAAAGTCCGCGCTCGACCCCATTTCTTCGGCGTTCGGCTTTTCCTGCGGAAACGTAAACCCAACCCCCACCAGCCGATCGTGTTCGGGATAGGGCAGCGGCGCCAACAACGCATCGCGCACGACGCTGTACATCGTCGCCGTCGCGCCAATGCCCAGCGCCAGCGTCAATACCGCGGTCACGGCAAACCCCGGCGCTTTGCGCAACTGCCGCAGCGCGTACCGCACGTCCTGAATAAGCTGGTTCATCGAGCACCTTCCGTTACGCGCCCCTCAGTTACAACGTTCGCCGTGTCACCGCTGTCTTCGGGCAGACCTTCGCGCCCGTCGGCAGCACGCAGGCGCACATCCAGTCGCCCGTCATTTTGGCGTGTACGCAGGGCTTGTATGTGTTTCGGATTCCAGCAACGGCGCCCTGCATCTTCGTCATCGTGTCCGTCAGCATCAGGGCAACGGACGCTCCGGCCAACATCAGCAGCACCGTGCGCCGCAAATTGCTGCTCACTGTCGAATGGCTGTTCATCGTCCCTCCACTTCCGCCAGCAGGCGGTTCAGTTCTCCTTCTGCAACAACCTTGCCGTCGAACAGATGCACCTGGCGCTCGGCATGCGCGGCAAACCGCGGATCGTGCGTCACCATGCAGATCGTCGCGCCCTCGGCGTGCAGTTCGCGCAACAGGTCCATTACGGCCTCGCCATTTTTCGAGTCCAAATTTCCGGTCGGCTCGTCAGCCAGCAGGATCGACGGCGACCCCGCCAGCGCCCGCGCCACAGCCACACGCTGTTGCTGACCTCCCGAGAGCTGTGCCGGATAGTGCCTCATACGATGCGCCATATTCACGCGCTCCAACGACTCCTGCACGCGTCGCTTGCGTTCCGCCGCCGGCATACCAGCGCGATACGTTAGCGGCAGCTCAACATTCTCCGCCACGTTCAGGTCGCCGATCAGATTGAAGCTCTGAAAGATGAAACCGATCTCCTGGTTGCGAATGCGCGAGCGGTCGGCGAAGTTCAGGTTCGCAACCTCTTTGCCGTTCAGCGTGTACTGGCCTTCGGTCGGCGTATCGAGCAAGCCGATGATCGACAGCAGCGTCGATTTGCCGCAGCCCGACGGCCCCGACATCGCCACATACTCGCCGCGGTTGATGCTCAGATGAACGCCCGAGAGCGCATGCGTCTCAATCTCGTCCGTGTAAAAAACCTTCGTCATGTGCTCGATATGAATCATCGTGTCGGTCATCGTCCTGTGTCTCCTTGCCTGCGTTTGTGCCTATTCAAGGCGAATTCTGTCCGTGCTGTCCCAACGGCTCATGTCCGACAGGATGACGGTGTCGCCTTCCTGCAATCCTTCGAGCACCTGAATACTATTCACCGAAGCGCGGCCCACCTTCACCGGCACGCGCACCGCCGTCTTGCCATCAACGCTCAGCTTGAAAAGGCTGATCGTGCTGTTCTCATTCCCAAATGCAGGGCGCCCGACATACAACACGTTCGTCATGCGATCGAGATCGATCGTTCCGTCCACGCTCAGGTCGGGCCGCGCGCCCAGCGGCAGCGCGCCCGCAAGCTCCACGTCGACCGTCACCGTTCCGGCCACGACGGCCGGGTCGATGCGCACCACCTTGCCGTCGATCACGCCGTTATGCGTATCGATCTCAGCCGGCTGGCCAATCTGAATATCGCGCGCCTGCGTTTCGGCGATCTTCAGGCTGGCCTTCAACTGGTCCGGCTGAACGACCTTCGCCAGCGTCGTTCCAGGCGCTACATGCTCGCCCACCTGATGATCGAGTTCCACCAGCACGCCGCCGATGCCCGCGCGCACGCTCAGCGCATCAAGCTGCTTCTGCTTCAGCCCGAGCAAGGCCTTGGCCTGGTCCATCTTGGTCTGCTGCACCGCCATCTGGGTGGCAATCGCCTTCTCGTTCAGCGTGAGGCGCTGCTTCTCCAGATCGTTGCGGATCGTCAGTTCGTCTGCCTTGCCCTTGGACGCGCTGTACGTAAGCCCGCTGATGACGCCCAGATCGTAGAGGCTCTTGTCCGTCGAGGACTGTAGCTGCGCCTGCTTATTGTCCGCACTTACCGTCGCGGCGCCGGCCTTCTGCGTCATCAGGTCGCTCTGCAGCTTGGCGCGCGTATTGGTCAGGTCCGCCTCGGCGCCCTTCAACTGCAATTGCGCATCCAGCAGCTCCTGTTGCAGCGTCGGATCGACCAGGTCCATCAGCAGCGTGTCCGGCTCGACCTTCGCTCCCGGCAATACGCGAATGCGCACCACGGTCGCTTCCGTCTCCGCCGGGATCAGCCGGATCTTGTCCTCGCGCGGAACGAGCGTTCCCGGCCCGCGCACCTGGCGCAGCAGCGGCCCGCGCTTGACTGTGTCCGTCCAAATAGTTGCGCGGTCGACAACCGGTGCAGCCGGCTTCAACCGCACCACAAAGAACGCCACAACCGCCAGCACAACAATCGCTACCGCGCCGAAGGCGATCTGGCGGCGCAGTTTTTTCTTTCGAATATCGGGTCTTGAAATGTCCATTGCACCTTGAAGAGAAGCATTCCCGATGCCAAACTCGCCCTCGTATTTTCAAGCACATACAAAAGAAATGCACAGCCCTACTGTCCGCAACCACCATTTACTGTCCATTCCCGGACACTCAGCCCAAAGACATACGACTGGGGTGACCCATCTTCGGCGCGTACGTTGCGCCTAAGGTGGGTTCCGCAAATCCCTCTCCTTGACAGCCTAGGAGAGTCGCGTTACGGTCTCTCCTAGCCCCACTAGGAGAAGCACCATGCCCGACCCGCTCGACCTCATGCAAGGCACCCTCGACATGCTGATCCTCAAAGCCGTCTCGCTCGGCCCGCTCCACGGCTACGGAGTCCTGCTCCGCATCCAGCAGATCTCGGGCGAGCAGCTTGCGATCCAGCAGGGGTCGTTATACCCCGCGCTCTTCCGCCTTGAGCACCAGGGCTACATTGCCAGCGAGTGGGGCGAATCCGAGAACAAGCGCCGCGCAAAGTTCTATCGCCTGACCGCCGCCGGCCGCAAACAGCTTCGCACCGAGACCACCAAGTGGAACCGCATGGCCGAGCTCATCGCCGGCATTCTCAACACCACGTCCGAGGAGTTATAGAACATGAAACTCCTCGCAAAACTCCGCTGCTACACGCGCTCCCTCGCGCACCGTTCCGCGGTCGAGTCGGACATCGAAGTCGAACTCCGCTCGCACATCGACCTCCGCGCCGCGGACCTCGAGCGTACCGGCCTCACGCCAACAGAAGCCCACCGCCGCGCGTGCATTGAGTTCGGCACCGTCGAAACGCACAAGCAAAACATCCGCACCTCCCTCGGCCTCCGTCTCCTCGACGAGTTACGCGCCGACCTCCGTTTCGCCGCCCGCATGTTGCGCCGCAGCCCCGGCTTCACCGCAGTCGCCGTTACGTCACTCGCTCTCGGCATCGGCGCCAACACCATCATCTTCACCATCGCCAAAGGCGTTATCTTCGACCGGCTCGCTGTGCATAACCCATCGGAACTTCGCCTGCTCTCCGTTCGCATCAAGGACTTTGAGCACAGTCCCATTGAAAATATGTGGGGCGGCTTCTATCCAACATCCGACGGCCACATGACATCCCCAAGTTCTTCATACCCCGTCTACCAGATCATGCGCGACCAGAACCGTGTCGCTAAAAGGCCTGTGCTGGAAGACATCTTTGCCTTCAAAGAACTTGACAGAAGTTCCACCGCCTCGATCGACGGTCACGCTTCTCTCGTCAGCGCCGAACTCGTCTCCGGAAATTTCTTTCAGCAACTCGGCGTTCAACCTGCTCTGGGCCGCGAGATCCAACCCTCCGATGACGCCACACCGGGCTCCGGCGCCGTAGCCGTCATCAGCGATGGTCTCTGGTCGCGCTTCTTCGGGCGCTCAACCTCCATCATCGGAAAGACCATCGAGTTCAATCTGATTCCGATCACGATCGTGGGCGTTGCTCCGCCGGGCTTCACAGGCGCATCCAGCGTACAGATGGCTCCGGACGTCTTCCTTCCGCTCAGTATGCAACCTGTCGTCTCCCCGTGGCGCACTTCTTCGCCCGGCGCGGCATCCCTCCTCGGCGACAAGACGATGTGGTGGGTGCAAGTCATGGCGCGCACCCGATCCGGCATCTCAGACGAGACCGCCAGCGCTGCGCTTCGGGTTTCATTTGCTCAGGCGATGCGCGCCACCGTTCCCATCGGTAAGGACCAGCTGATGCCGGACCTGGTACTTGAACCCGGCAGTCGCGGCCTCGACATCGCGAGCCGCACCTTCAGTAAACCTATTTACATTCTCGGCGCGTTGACAGGGTTCGTTCTTCTACTGGCCTGTGTCAATCTCGCGAACCTGTTACTTGCTCGTTCGTCCACACGTCAACGCGAAATGTCCGTGAGGCTCGCGCTCGGCGCTACACGTGGCCGCGTGCTTCGGCAGGTCCTTACGGAAAGCCTGCTGCTCGCATCGCTCGGTGGAACCGCCGGTCTTTTCCTTGGATACTTCGGGCGCAATATCATTCCGCATCTGCTCTCGACTTCATGGGAAGCGACTCCACTCAATACCCGTTTCGACCTGCGGATATTTGCTTTCACAATGGCCATCTCGCTAGGAACCGGCATCCTCTTTGGGATCGTGCCCGCATGGCAATCCACCCGCACCAACGTCAGCACTGCGCTAAAGGATTCCGCAGCCGCGACTACACGCCGCCGCAAAGGCCTGCTCGGCAAAGGTCTCGTGGTCTTTCAAATCGCATTGTCATCGCTACTGGTTGTGAGCGCAGGACTCTTCGCATTCACACTGTCTAACCTCAGTTCTTCACAGCTCGGTTTCAAGCCTGACCACCTCCTGATGTTCGAGATCGCGGCGCCGGCGTCACGCTATCCCGCACCACAGGATGTGGCACTGCATCAGCGCATCGAAGACCGTTTGCAGCACGTCCCTGGAGTACAGTCCATAACGCTCACAGGCCAGCCTATCCTCGCCGACAGCATGTCCAAAAGCGGCTTCCAGCCGGTCGGCGGAACACCGAATGCCAACCCAGGGGGCGTCTGGAATAACGACGTCGGGCGAAGCTTCTTCCAGACATACAACATTCCCATCCTCTACGGTCGCACATTTGCCTCCAATGACACTGCCAAGTCACCGCGAGTTGCTGTTATCAATGTGGCACTCGCCAAACAGAGCTATCCCAACACCAATCCCGTCGGCAAAACCTTCACCATGGGCGATCATAACGATATCCAGATCATCGGCGTTTCCGCCAACGCGAAGTACAGCAATCTTCGCGATGACCCACCTCCCACTTTCTATCTTCTCTATCGTCAGGCCAAAGAAAACTCCCAGATGACCTACGTCGTCCGCACCACCCTGAGTCCCGCCGCCATTCTGCCCAGCCTTCGCTCCGCTGTAGCCGAGGTCGACAAAGACCTGCCTCTCCGCGATGTGCGGACTCAGATCGAACAGATCAACGCCACCATCATGCAGGAGCGGCTCTTCGCCACCCTCACCTCCGCGTTCGGCGTTCTCGCGCTCATCCTCGCGGCCATCGGAATCTACGGCATCATGGCTTATACGGTCGCCCGCCGCACCAGCGAAATCGGTGTTCGCATGGCCCTCGGCGCACACCCGCGACAGGTCCGCCTGATGGTCCTCCGCGAAAGCGGATGGATGGCCATCATCGGCATCGCCGTCGGCATAGGAGCATCCATCGGCCTCGCCCGGCTGGTCCGCGCCATGCTCTACGGACTCTCGCCGAGCGACCCGGCAACGCTTATCGGCACAAGCTGTCTGCTGTTTTTCGTCGCCCTCATCGCCGCCTACGGCCCCGCCCGCCGCGCCTCCCGAATCGACCCCATGCAGGCCCTCCGCCGCGAATAGCGCCCTCCGGTTTTTCTCCGCTCTACACTCTAGTCTCTACACTCTGCATTTTCCTATTGCATTCCCATAGAAACCGTGCCATCTTCTATGGCAAGGCAATAGGAGCGGACTCATGGGCGATAAAGCGGACGTATGGCAAGGCACTCTCGCCTTGATGGTGCTGAAGACGATCGAGGCCCTCGGCCCGCTGCATGGCTACGGCATCGCGCGCCGCATCGAGCAGACGAGCGGCAACCTCCTCGCCCTCAACTACGGGACGTTATATCCGGCGTTGTTGAAGCTCGAACAGGAAGGCGCCGTCGCCTCCGAGTGGGGTGTCTCGGAAAACAATCGCAAGGCGAAGTTCTACAAGCTTACCCGTGCCGGCCGCCGCCAACTCGCCCGCGAAGCCCGCAACTGGGAGCAGACTACCGCCATCCTCGCCCGCTTCCTCGCACCGACGGACGGTCCCGCATGAAGCGCCTCCGCGGACTCCTTCTGAGGCTCAGCGGGGCCTTCCGCAAGCAGCGCCGCGAGCAGGATTTCGCCGCCGAGATCGAGAGCCATCTCCAGCTCCACATCGACGACAATCTCCGCGCCGGCATGGCTCCCGCCGAAGCCCGCCGGCGGGCGATCCTCACTTTCGGGGGCATCGAAACCACCGCGCAGGCCTATCGCGAACAGGGCACAGTGCCCTTCCTCGAAACATTAATGCAGGACCTCCGCTTTGCCGCGCGCCAACTGCGCAAGAACCTTGGCTTCACCGTTACAGCCGTCCTCATGCTCGCGCTGGGCATGTGCGCCAGCGTGGCCATCTTCGCGTTCGTCGACGCCGCTCTGATCAAACCGCTGCCCTATCCAAACCCATCGCGGCTGGTCAACGTCACCGAAAGCGTGCCCATGTTCCCGCGCGCCAATCTCTCCTACTACGACTACCTCGACTGGAAGAAGATGAACAAGGTCTTCAGCTCGATGGACGTGTACACCGGCATGGGCTACACGCTCACCACGGGCACCGGCGTGGAGCTTGTCGCCGGCACGCGGGTCAGCGACGGCTTCTTCAAGACTCTCGGCGTGGCTCCGATCCTCGGCCGCGACTTCTATGCCGGCGAAGACCTGCCCAGCGCTCCGAAAACCGTCATCATTACCTATTCCACCTGGCAGCGGCGCTTCGGCGGCCGCAAGGACGCGATCGGCCAAACCATCGTCCTCAGTGGAATGCCGCACACCATCATCGGCGTGCTTCCGCAGAGCTTTCAGTTCGCGCCGCGAAACAATGCGGAGTTCTGGGCCGCGCTCAATACACAGAACTCCTGCGAAAAGCGCAGGAGCTGTCACAACTTCAACGGCGTCGGCCGGCTGAAGGACGGTGTCACGGTACAGGCCGCGCTCGCCGATACGACCGCCATTGCGCAGCAGCTCGAACGCCAGTACCCCGACAGCAATCGCGGACAGGGCGCGAGCGTCGTCCCGCTTTCCGAGGTCATCGTCGGCGACGTGCGGCCCATCCTGCTCACGCTGCTCGGCGGCGCTGCGCTATTGCTGCTGATTGCGTGCGTCAATGTTGCCAGTCTGCTGCTCGTCCGCTCCGAAAGCCGCCGCCGCGAGATCGCCGTTCGCGGAGCGCTCGGCGCGTCTCCAGGCCGACTCATGCGCCAGTTCGTCACCGAAGGCGTTCTGCTGGTCGCGATCGCCTCTGGGCTGGGCATCACGGCTGCCTTTAGCGCAATGCAGTTGCTGATGCGGCTGATCTCCAAAGACATGCTCGCCCGAATGCCCTATCTGCAAGGGCTCGGCCTCAACCACCGCGTGCTGGCGTTCGCGGCCTGCGTCGCTCTATTGGCGGTGCTGGTGTTCTCGCTCACGCCAATCTTGCGCCTCTCAAGATCGAAACTGCGCGACGATTTGAATGAAGGTTCACGCGGGGCAGGCGGCACTCTCTGGCGACGCGTCGGTTCCAACCTCGTCGTTCTCGAACTGGCCATTGCCGTGGTGCTGCTGGTCGGCGCCGACCTGCTGGGCAAGAGTTTTTACAGGCTTCTGCACGTGGATGTCGGCTTCCAGCCCGACCACCTCGCAACATTCCAAATCGTCGTTCCCGAATCGAGCTACGGGAAACACACGGAAGCCATCGCACTCCAACGCCGCATCATTGCCGAAATCTCCAGCCTGCCCGGAGTCAAGTCGGCCGCACTCTCCAGCCAGTTGCCGATCAGCGGCAATGGCAACACCAACTGGATCCGCATCGCGGGCAGACCCTACGACGGCAAACACAATGAAGTGAACCAACGCGACGTCAGTTCCGGATACTTCACGACGTTACAGGCGAAGCTCCTGCAAGGCCGTTTCTTTACCGACGCCGAAGACGAGTCGAAGCCGGGCGTGGTCGTCATCAATCAGGCGTTCGCGCGAAAGTACTTTGCCGGAGAAAATCCGGTTGGACAGCATATGGGCGATACAACCCTGTCACCGAAGTCGATGGTCGAAATCATCGGCGTCGTCTCCGACATAAGAGAAGGCACGCTCGATGACGATATATGGCCCACGGAATACGGCCCCATCAATCAGAGTCCCGACACCTACCTCAACCTCGTCGCCCGCACCTCGCAGGACGAGGAGAGCCTGCTGCCAACGTTGACGGCCACCATCCATCGCATCGATCCCGGGCTCGCGACCATGGGCGAAACGACGATGATGAGAAACATCGAAGACTCACCGGCCGCCTACATGCACCGCTCCTCGGCCTGGCTGATCGGCGGCTTCGCGGCGCTGGCGCTGCTGCTGAGCGTGGTCGGCCTGTACGGCGTTGTCGCTTATTCCGTCAGCCAGCGTACCCGCGAAATCGGTGTTCGCATGGCGCTCGGCGCACAGCGCGCCGCGGTCTACCGGCTCATTCTCACCGAGGCCGGCTGGCTGACCGGATGGGGCATCGCCAGCGGTCTGCTTTGTTCGATTGCCGCTGCGACGCTGATGCGCAACCTGCTCTTCGGGACGGCTGCGTGGGACGCCGCGACCCTTTCCGCTGTCGCCGCGGTGCTCGCGATGGCGGCCCTGCTGGCGAGCTTCATACCGGCCCGCCGCGCGGCGTCCGTCAACCCGGTCGACGCCTTGCGCGCGGAGTGAGGCGCGCCTCATCCCGCAAAGGCAACGCAGTCATGGCGCATGTGCCGCAGGAGAATCCATGTTCCTGTTCCTCACCTTAGCCGGCCTGCTCTTCCGTATGTCCCTCGGCTCCGCGCGCTCCGCCCGTTCTTCCGGCGGCCATCATCTATTCTGGTAGCGAATGCCCCAACTGTCCCACGACGACGAACTCCACCTCCGCCGCGCGCTGACCCTCGCCCGCGACGCCGCGGCCCTTGCCCCGCCTAACCCCACCGTCGGGTGCGTCGTGGCGCGCGGGGACACGGTCCTCGGCGAAGGCGCACACCTCTACGACGCGCGAGATCACGCGGAAATTGCCGCCCTCAAGTCCGTCGCCGCGCACGGCCACGATGTCCGCGGCGCCACCGTCTACGTCACACTGGAACCTTGCGCTCACCACGGCCGCACCGGCCCCTGCGCCGACGCGCTCATCGCCGCCGGGATCGCCCGTTGCGTCGTCGCTACCGTCGATCCGAACTCGCAGGTCCGCGGCTCCGGCATCGCCAGGCTGCGCGACGCCGGCGTGGAAGTCCACATCGTGGCGACCGAAGACGCACTCGCGCGCGAAGCCCAGCGGCTCAACGACGCCTTCGCTTTCTCCATCCAATACGGCCGTCCGTTCGTCACCCTCAAGGCCGCACTCTCGGTGGACGGCAAGCTCGCACCGGCGCCCACGCAACGCACCGCGGCCGCACCGCATTGGCTCACGGGCGAGGCTGCGCGCGCCGACGTGCAACGGCTGCGCCACTCCGCCGACGCCATCCTTACCGGCATCGGCACCATCCTTGCGGACGACCCGCTGCTGACCGACCGCACCGGCCTGTCTCGACGCCGCCCACTGCTGCGTATTGTCCTCGATAGCCGGCTGCGAATGCCCCTGGATTCCCGGCTGGTCAAGTCGGCCGAGGACGATGTGCTGCTCTTCTGCCATGAGACCGCACCCGCGCACCGCATCCAGGGCCTCTCCGAACTTGGCATCGAGGTCGTCCCCCTCGAAGGCGGCGACGCTCGCCGCCTCGACCTCCGCGCCGCGCTTGTCGAGGTGCGCAGCCGGAACCTGATCAGCCTGCTCGTCGAGGCCGGTTCCACCGTCAACGGCAGCTTCCTCGCCGCAGGCCTCGTCGACCGGCTGGTGCTCTACTACTCCGAGATCGAACTAGGCGGCGACGCGCTGCCGTTCGCAGCGGGCATCGGTTCGCCTTACGTTCTCCAGCAGCAGCTCCACCGGATCAAGCGCCAAACCTTCCCCAACAACGCCGCCGAAGACGTTCGCATCTCCGGCTACCTTCGCGATCCCTGGGCCCTGAACCTGTAACCTAGACGTATGTTCACCGGCCTCATCGCAACCACCGGCACACTCGTCTCCATCGCTCCGACCGACGGAGCGATGCGGCTGCTGATCTCCGCGCCGCTGCTTGCGGACCGCTGGAGCGTGGGCGACAGCATCGCCGTCAATGGCGTCTGCCTCACCGCGCTCCACGCCCCCGACCCCGACACGTTCTCCGCCAGCCTCGCCACCGAAACGGTCGAACGCACGACCCTCTCGCACCTCGCGCCCGGCACCCTCGTCAACCTGGAGCTGCCAACGCCTTCGGGGGCGCCGCTCGGCGGCCATGTCGTGCAGGGCCACGTCGACGCCACCGGCACTCTCGTTTCGCTGGTCGCGCTTCACCCCGGCATCGAAATTGGCGACTGGCGCATGACGATCGAAGTACCGGCAAGCGTGACGCCATACATCGTTCCTCAGGGCTCGATCACCGTCGACGGCATCAGCCTCACGGTCGCGCGCGTCGAGGGGCAGCGCGTCGAGATCGCCATCATCCCCCACACGTATCAATCGACGAACCTGCGCAGCCTGGTCGCTGGTTCCGCGGTGAACCTCGAAGCGGATGTGCTCTCGAAGTACGTGGCGCGCCGAGCGCCCTCGACTCTGACCGTCGGATATCTGCTTGCGAACGGCTATTAGACCGGCACCCTGGAAGGAAATGAATTTTGACGTTAGCTCTGCCTGAAGGAAATTTCAAAGCCTATCTGTTCGACTGCGACGGCACCATTGCCGACTCGATGCCCCTGCACTACAAGGCCTGGAAGCACATACTCGATCGGCATGGCTGCCCGTTTCCAGAGGAGCAGTTCTACGCCTGGGGCGGGCGGCCGATCCGCGAGATTCTGGACACGCTCAACCGGCTGCACGGCCTGGACATGCCGATCGATGAGATCGCCGCGACGAAAGAAAAGCATTATTACAGCGTGATCTCCGAGCTTGAGGCTGTGCCCGAAGTCCTCGAACACATCCACGAAGCGCACGGCCGGGTTCCGTTTGCCGTCGTGTCGGGCTCGACGCGGGAGTCTGTTGTTCGTTCACTCGAAACGCTCGGTTTGCTCGACCGCTTCGATACCCTCGTCTGCGCCGGGGATTACGCGCGATCCAAGCCCGATCCCGAACCTTTTCTTATCGCTGCGGAACGTCTCGGAATTGCTCCCGCCGATTGTCTCGTTTTTGAAGACACGGATATGGGTGTCGAGGCTGCCAAAGCTGCAGGTATGGGCTGGGTGAGGGTTCCGCAGCCGCACGAGCGGTAGAGTCGAGCATCTTGCGGATGCGGAAAGACGAATTTGTTCAGGCGCGAGGGATGAGGGGTCGAGGAGCGAGGTTTTTGGACAGCACAGAGCTTTGAGACTTTGAGCGTGGAGGTACAGAAAAATAAAGGGCACAGCCGCAGCCGCGCCCTTCACAAATCGAACCTCGCTCTACAGCGAACTCATATTGTGCAGGAATTCCTGGTTATTGCGGGTCTTGCCCAGCTTGTCGGAGAGAAGCTCCATCGCTTCCACCGGCGAAAGCGGGTTGAGCACCTTGCGCAGAATCCATGTGCGCTGGAGGTCGTCCTTGGGGATCAGGAGTTCTTCCTTGCGCGTGCCCGAGCGTTGAATGTCGATGGCCGGGAAGACGCGCTTGTCGACCAGCTTGCGGTCCAGGATAATTTCCATGTTGCCCGTGCCCTTGAACTCTTCGAAGATCACTTCGTCCATGCGGGAGCCGGTATCGACGAGCGCCGAAGCGATGATGGTCAGTGAGCCGCCCTCTTCGATATTGCGCGCCGCGCCGAAGAACCGCTTCGGACGTTGCAGCGCATTGGAGTCAACACCGCCCGAGAGCACCTTGCCCGAGGGCGGAACGATGGTGTTGTAGGCCCGCGCCAGACGCGTAATCGAATCCAGCAGAATCACCACGTCGCGCTTGTGCTCGACCAGCCGCTTGGCCTTCTCGATCACCATCTCAGCAACCTGCACGTGCCGCGCCGCCGGCTCGTCGAACGTCGACGAGATGACCTCGCCCTTCACCGACCGCTGCATGTCCGTCACTTCTTCCGGGCGCTCGTCGATCAGCAGAACGATCAACACGATCTCCGGATGATTGGTCGTAATGCTGTTCGCAATCGCCTGCATCAGGACCGTCTTGCCGGTGCGCGGCGGAGCGACGATCAGACCGCGCTGCCCCTTGCCGACCGGGGTCAGCAGGTCCATCACGCGGCCGGGAATCGCTTCGCGCACGGTCTCCATCTTGATGCGTTCCTGCGGATACAACGGCGTCAGGTTGTCGAACAGGATCTTGTTGCGGGTCTCTTCGGGCGACTCGAAGTTGATCGCCTCGATCTTCACCAGCGCGAAATATTTTTCGCCTTCATGCGGCGAGCGCACGTTGCCGGAGATCGTGTCGCCGGTCTTGAGGTCGAACTTGCGGATCTGGCTCGGCGAGACGTAAATGTCGTCGGGGCCGGGCAGATAGTTGTAGTCGGGCGAACGCAGGAAGCCATAGCCGTCGGGCAGGATTTCGAGCACGCCTTCGGCGAAAATGTGGCCTTCTTTTTCGCTCTGTGCCTGAAGTATCTTGAAGATCAAGTCCTGCTTGCGCAAGCCGCTGGTGCCGGGGATTTCGAGCGCGCGGGCAAGCTTGCCCAACTCCGCAATGCTCTTTTCTTTCAACTCTGAAATTGTCATGTGTTCCTGAAATGTGGGGGGATTTGGATGGTGCGGGACGGGCCGTACTTCCGCTCAACGGCCAAGCCGCGCGGAAACGTAACTCGGAGTGCGGAGGGTGTTCGGTGCTGCGGATACTCTGGATAGTAGCGGAAGAATAACAGAAAACGGCGTCGCCGCGCGAGCGATTACGCGGCGCGCGGCAATGGATCTACATCGACATCTTCGCTGGTGCTCATCGGAACCGTGTCCTTGAACCGCTCGAGCACTTCGTTGGTCGTGTCCTGCAGCCGGGTGTTCGGCTTGTGGAGCTTGCGCGTCGCCTTCGAGGCGAGCTGGCACAGCTTGTAGCGATTGCTGACGTGCGTAAGTGCTCCAAAAATTAAATCTGAGCGCATAATTCTTGTCTCCCTTTCGGTTAGACGCGGCGCGGAGGTTCCACGACGCATCGCTTGCACCGCTAACTTGCGGCTATTACAAAACTTAGACATCCAGCCGATCGACGGCCAGCATACAAAAGCGCCAACCTCCTGCAACTCAGGAGAGCATTCGGCAGACTGTGTTTGTTATGGGTTGGCGAATACTCCGCCAAAGGATTAAAACATGGCCCTGGCCCGCGATCCGGGAACCGGGGCACTACCAACACTGTACGCCTGCACCACAGACAGGTCAATGTCTTTTTCTGGAGCCGTATTCCTCGGCCTTCCGACGGCGGGATCACCTTTGTTTTGAGTCGGTTGGCTGCTCTTACCCCCAATAACTGCGGTCCAGCGTCCGATACTGGATCGCCTCCGCAATATGTTTTACCGCAATCGTTTGCGCGGCTTCCAGGTCCGCGATGGTCCGCGCAACCTTCAGAATCCGGTCGTGGGCTCGGGCGCTGAGCCCCTGCTGCTGCATCGCGCGTTCCAGCAGGCGCTCGGCGTCGCTGTTCAACTCGCAGTGAATGCGTATCTGCTGCGTGCTCATCTGTGCGTTCGAAAACACGGCGCGACTGGCTCCGCGGGCGGTCCCCTTCGTCCGCGCCCCGGCTTCCAGAAACCGCGCATGTTGGCGTTCTCGGGCCGCCAACACGCGAGTGCGAATCTCCTTCGAACCTTCCGCCGCCGTGCCGCTGCGCAATTCCTTGTACTGCACAGCCGGGACTTCGATGTGGATATCGATGCGATCCAGCAGCGGCCCGCTCACCTTCGCCACATAGCGCTGGATCATCGGCGGTGTGCAGACGCAGTCGCGGCTCTTGTCGTTGTGGTAGCCGCACGGGCAGGGGTTCATCGCGGCGGCCAGCATGAACCTCGCGGGAAATGTCAGGCTCATCGCCGCGCGCGCAATCGTCACTGTGCCGTCCTCCAGCGGCTGCCGCATCACCTCCAGCACATTGCGCGGGAACTCCGGCAGTTCGTCCAGAAACAGCAGGCCGTTGTGCGCCAGCGATACCTCGCCCGGCCGAGGAATCATCCCTCCCCCAATCAACCCGGCATCGGAGATCGTGTGGTGCGGCGAACGGAACGGCCGCTGTGTCACCAGACCCTGCTCCGCGTCGAGCACGCCTGCGACGGAGTGGATCTTCGTCGTCTCCAACGCTTCTTCAAACCGAAGCGGGGTGAGGATCGATGGCAACCGCTTGGCCAGCATCGTCTTCCCCGACCCCGGCGGGCCGATCATCAGGATGTTGTGTCCGCCGGCCGCTGCCACTTCCAGCGCGCGCTTGGCAACATGCTGTCCGCGCACGTCGCGAAAGTCGGCGTGATATTCCTGCGCTTCGGCCAGCAATTGGCTTGTATCGACCACCAGCGGCGTCGCCGTCATCGTCCCAAACTCCGCCGCATTCAGCAGCTCGCGCACCTCCAGCAGGCTCTTCACGGGATACACATTCACCCCCTGCACCACCGCGGCCTCACGCGCGTTCGCGGCGGGAATTACCAGGTTCTTGATCCCCGCCGTGCGCGCCGCCACTGCGATGGGCAGCATCCCCTGCACCGCGCGCAAGCCGCCGTCGAGCCCCAGTTCTCCAACCAGCACAAAGTCGCTGGCGTCCTTGATCGCAAGCCCACCGTACGCGCCAAGGATGCCAACCGCGATCGGCAGGTCGAACCCCGAGCCTTCCTTCTTCAAATCGGCGGGGGCAAGGTTGATCGTGATGCGTGTCGGCGGCAAATCGAAGCCGGAGTTCTTGATCGCCGACCGCACCCGGTCGCGGCTCTCGCGCACCGCCGCATCGGGTAGGCCCACCATGTTGAACGTGGCTTCGTCCCTCTCCTTGACGCCGAAGAAGTCGACTTCCACATCGATAATGTGCGCGTCGATCCCATACACCGCCGCGCTGCGTGTCTTATAAAGCATCGTGCCCGCCTGGTCCCGAGGATGAGGCTGTAAAGTGCTCCGAGTCTAGCATCCTCCGGTTCGGGGTTGTCGGTTGTGGGTTGTGGGTTGTCGGTTGACGGTTAGCGGTTGACGGTTGGCGGTTGGCGGTTGGCGGTTGGCGGTTGTCGCCCAACGCACCACTCATTGCGCGCGGACGATCGCAAAATCGGCGCAATTCCCATCACGGGATTCCTCTTGCCCGCATCTCAAGACAGGTAAGGAGAACCCATGACAGTCTGGCCGCGTCCCGCTACAATCGCCGCGCTCGTTTGTACCCTCGCCTTTCCCGCTGTGCACGCGCAGCAAACCGGCCTGCTTCCGCCGTCCATCGATCGCGCGTGGTCGATGCTGGCCAGCAGCGCGGCGCCGGACAAATCGCAGAACGATCGCATCCAAGCGCTCGCCGCGCTCGGGACCATGGGGGCCGATCCGCGCGCCGAACACATCATCGGCGACGCCATCGTCGGCAAAGACATGGACGTTCGCACGGCAGCCATTCTCGCCGCCGGCAAATCGAAGAACCCGCAACTGATCACCCGCCTTCGCGCCGCGCTGGACGACCCCGACCCGCAGGTCGCCTACGCCGCCGCCACCACGCTATGGAAGATGCACGACAGCTCCGGCGAAGACCTGCTTCTCGCCGTGGTTGCCGGCGATACCCACGACAAGCTCGGCATGATCAAAACGCAAAAGCATAAGGCCGCAAAGGAACTGCACAGCCCCGCGGCGCTGGCGAAAATTGGGATCGACCAGGGCGCGGGCTTCTTTCTCGGACCCTTCGGATTTGGCGTGAAGGCCGTCGAGTTCATCCACAAAAATGGCGGCGACCCCAGCCGCGCCGCCGCCGTCGACATGCTCGCCGAAGAGCACACGGAAACAGTCCACGAAGCGCTTGTGGACGCGCTTTCGGACAAGGATTTCGCCGTCCGCGCCGCTGCCGCCAAGGGTCTGGGCGACTGGCACGGCAACGCCACAGCCGAGCAGCTTCGTCCCCTGTTCGACGACGACAAATTGGCGGTCCGCCTTACCGCCGCCGCCGCCTACATCCGCGTCTTCGAGCCGCATCCATCGCCCGAGGCAGAGAAGAAGGAGCCGCACACGATCCGCGAAGTGCCTCCAAGGCCTGAGCCCGGCCTCGAGCCTGCGGCGGCTTCAACTCCCGCTCCGGCTGAACGCGAAACTCCCCCGCCCACGGCCGGTGCTCCGGCGAAACCGATGCCCGCCAATCCCCTGCCGGGAGAGCCGCAACCAGCGACGCCTCAAAACCCGCAACTCCAATGACGCGCACCGACGCCTACAATGGTTTTCACGCCTGCGGGCGTCGACGCAACTCATGAACACCAGCCTCTTCGAGCTCTTCAAAATCGGCATCGGCCCGTCCAGTTCCCACACCGTCGGCCCCATGCGCGCCGCGTTGCGCTACGTGCGCTCGCTCAACGAAAGCGGAAAGCTGGCCGACGTTGCGAGCATCACCGTCGACCTCTACGGCTCACTCGCGCTCACCGGCATCGGACACGGAACCGACCGCGCCATCCTCCTCGGCCTGCTCGGCGAAGCCCCCGACACAGTCGACCCCACCCAGATCGACACCCTCATCGAAACCATCCGGGCTACCCACAGCCTAAAGCTCGCGGGCAAACAAGAAATCCCCTTCCGCGACGCCGACCACCTCCTCTTCCATCGCAACCAGATGTACCCCGACCCCGCCGACGCCACTCACCCCAACGGCATCCGTTTCACAGCGCACGACACCTCCGGCAACACCATCGCAACCGAGGTTTTCTACTCCGTCGGCGGCGGCTTCGTCGTCTCTGCCGGCGAATACGCGAACCCCGGCGCAACAGCCAAACGGGATGTGCCCTATAAATTTTCGAGCGCCGCTGAGTTGTTAGCGATCGCGAAGTCGTATCACGTCAGCATCGCCGACATTGTCCTCGCGAACGAATGCGCCCTATTTTCCGCCGAACTCCGCAATGAGACTGCTGTCAGAATCCAACGTCCCGGCATTGGCAAACATTACGATGCTCCTCTTGAGAAGCAGATTGAGATCGGCATTCTTGCTTTATGGGCTGCAATGCAGTGTTCTATCGACCGCGGCATCGCGACCGAAGGCACACTCCCCGGAGGCCTCAACGTCCGCCGCCGCGCCGCTGGGCTTGCGCGTCGGCTTGAACGCATCGACGCCGAAGGGAAATATCGCGATCCCCTCGCGCCGATGGACTCCGTCACGCTGGTTGCCATGGCAGTCAACGAAGAGAATGCCGCGGGAGGCCGTGTCGTGACTGCTCCCACCAATGGCGCTGCGGGAGTGATCCCTGCCATCGCCCATTTTTATCTGCACCACGCTTCGCATGATGCGTCGCCTGAAGAAAAAGAGGCGGGCCTCATCCGCTACTTCCTTACCGCTGCGGCAATCGGCATTCTGTACAAGGAAAACGCCAGCATCTCCGGCGCCGAAGTCGGCTGCCAGGGCGAAGTCGGCGTGGCGTGCTCGATGGCCGCCGGCGGCCTGGTCGCGGCGCTTGGCGGCAACAACGACGCAGTCGAGCACGCTGCCGAAATCGGCATGGAACACAACCTCGGCATGACCTGCGACCCCATCGGCGGCCTGGTGCAAATCCCCTGCATCGAGCGCAACGGCATGGGCGCGGTGAAGGCCGTCAACGCCTGCCGCCTGGCGATGAACGACCCCGGCACGCACAAAATTTCGCTCGATCAGATCATCGAGACGATGTACCGGACGGGCATGGATATGCAGTCGCGGTACAAGGAAACAAGCCTCGCGGGGCTGGCGTTGAATATCATCGAATGTTAGGAGCCTACTGTGGCGAAAAAGAAGGCAAAAGGGTACTGTCAGCTACCCAAAGTGATCACGGTAATGAGCCGCTCATCAAGTATCACCAATGCATTTATCAATGCAGTCATTCCTGTCCACGCCCCAACCTTGGAGGAAGAGCTTAAGGCGCTTTCTATCCTCGAAATGGACCCAAATGCGATTGAGTGCATTTATTGCGGTGACCCACATACAGAATGAGATCATTTGCGAGCGATTATTCGCGGGAAGAAACCGACCGGCTACATAACGGAAATTGCGAACCTCGTCCCAGCTTGCGGAAAATGTAATCAATCGAAGGGCGGCACTGATTGGAAAAAGTGGATGGTTGGATCTGCCGAACGGTCGCCCACCAGCCGAGGGAAATTGGATGTTCAGAGAAGAGTCGAGATTTTGGAACGCTACGAGAAATGGAGAACACCGATCTGGGTGGATTTCGACAGCGTGATCGAACCATATCTATGGGAACAGCACAAGGAGAATTTGCAAGGGGTCTTATCCTTACTCGAGAAAAGCCAACAACTCGCGACGCAACTTCGTAAACTAATCGGTGAAGCTACGCAAAGAGTAGTCACGCCCGTTTCACCGTCAGCGCCACCGAATTCCAACCCATGAAGCAAAATTGACTCGTGACACCAATCAGCCTAGAGTTTGCTCATGACAGTCTATCTCGCGCCCGAAATCGAACAGGAGCTACAACACCTCGCGGCCCGAGTTGAGCGGACGCCGGATGAACTCGCTCAGGAAGCCGTAGAGAATTACATTGCCTACAAGAAGCACTTCGCCGCTTCCGTTCACGAAGGCCTCGCTGCCGCCGACCGAGGCGAACTCCACGATCATGAAGAAGTGATGGCGATGATGGACGAAATCATCGCGAACGGATGAAAGTTCGTTGGACGACTCCAGCAAAGCAAGACCTCGCTGCTATAGTCCGCTACATCCGCAGAGACAAGCCAATCGCTGCGCGCCGCGTTGGCGCCAAAATCCGCGAGGGTGTTGCGAGTCTCTCGACTATGGCGCTCAGAAATCGTAGAGGCGAAGTTGAAGGCACACACGAGTTGATCTTTCACCCGTGGCCTTACATCGCGGTCTATAGAGTCTTGGAGAAAGAGATACAGATCATCCGTATTCGACATGCGGCGCAGGATTGGCCGTAATTAGCCTCTCTCCACCGCCAGAGCCACAGAATTCCCACCCCCCAGACACAGCGCCGCCACACCTTTCTTCGCATCCCTCCGCACCATCTCGTGCAGCAGCGTCACGAGCACCCGAGCACCGCTTGCTCCGATCGGATGGCCGATCGCGACCGCGCCGCCGTTCACATTCACGCGCGCCAGATCGAGCCCAAGCTCCTTCGTCACGCCGAGCGCCTGCACCGCGAACGCCTCGTTCAATTCAAATAGGTCGACGTCCTCCATCTGCCATCCCGCCTTGACCAGCACTTTCTGTATGCCAGTCACCGGCGCCAGCATGATCCACTTCGGCGCGACGCCGCTCGTCGCCTGCGCCTTGATCGTCGCCATCGCCTTCAGCCCTAACTCGGCGGCCTTTGAAGCACTCATTACGACCAGCGCTGCGGCCGCATCGTTCACTCCCGGAGCGTTCCCAGCAGTAACCGTGCCACCATCTTTCTTGAACGCCGGCTTCAACGCGCCCAGCGACTCCATCGACGTGTCCTCGCGGATGCTCTCATCGCGCGTCACAATGACGCTTCCCTTGCGGCCCTTCACTTCGACCGGCACCACCTCCGCATCGAACCTTCCCTCGCGCCACGCCTCCGCCGCTTTGCGATGCGACTCGACCGCGTACGCATCCTGCTGCTCGCGCGTGAAGCCATACTTCTCCGCCACGGCCTCGGCCGACATGCCCATGTGCCAGTCTTCGCAGGGACACCACAGGCCGTCCTTCACCATCGAGTCCACGAGCTTCGCGTCGCCCATGCGCAGGCCCTTGCGCGCGCCCGGCAGCAGGTACGGCACATTCGACATCGACTCCATGCCGCCCGCTACCACGATCTCCGCATCGCCCTGCGCAATCGACTGCGCCGCCAGTCCCACCGCGCGGAGGCCCGACCCGCAAACCATGTTGATCGTCAACGCACTCACGGTGTCGGCGAGCCCCCCGCGCAGAGCGGCTTGCCGCGCCGGCGCCTGCCCAAGGCCCGCGGGAAGGACGCAGCCCATGATGCATTCGTCTACATCCGCCGGAGAAACTCCCGCACGCTCGACCGCCGCGCGCACTGCGATCGCGCCCAGTTGCACCGCGCTCAACTCCGACAACCCGCCCATAAACTTTCCCACCGGCGTCCGCACCGCACTCACGATCACGACATCACGCATCACTCGATCTCCTTGTTCACTGGCTCGAAGCAGGCGAACGCCGTAGTATACGTCCCGCTTACAACGCTTCGCTCACGCACTCATTCGACGCGGACGGTCGCGTCGTCGATTCGCAGCGCGCTCACGACGAAAAAATCATGCGTCGCAATTCCATTTTTCTCTTGACTCTGCATCGCGAGAAAACTATACCTTCGTTAGTTGCTTCGCACGAAATAAGCAACGTCGATGTTCAACATCGATTGGGAGCGCAGGCAAACGCAACCAGGCAAAGCAGTACACACCAAAAGGCAACACACTCGGGGAGCGCACATTGAGCGCTCCCCGAGGTGTTTCTACCCAGTGTTCATGCACCTTTCGCGCGCTACCACATCGCCGCGCTATGCTTAAGCTCATGACACGCCGCCGCTGGATCGCCGACACATCGCATGGGAACACAGCATCGCTCACCGGCGACCAGGCCGCGCACCTCGCCCGCGTTCTGCGCGCCGAGCCGGGACAAATCTTCGACGTAGTGGCAAACGGGTTTCTCCATCGCGCCGAAATTTCCACAGTCTCGGACCATGAAGTTGTATTCACGCTCCACGAAGAACTCGAAGCCGAAGCCGCTCTGCCCGTCCATCTGCTGCTCGCGGTTTTCAAGTTCGATCGCCTGGAGTGGGGCATCGAAAAGGCCACCGAACTCGGTGCCGCCCGCATTACTCCGGTGCTCGCGCGGCGCACTGAAAAGCATCTCGCGCAAGCCGCCGCCAAGCGCGTCGAGCGCTGGCGACGCATCGTGCGCGAAGCCTCACAACAATCGCGCCGCAGCGACATGCCGCAAGTCGACGACCCCGTCGCTCTCAACGCCGCTCTGCAACTCGTCTCGGCGCCAACAAAAATTCTGCTCGCAGAAACCGAACAGCACAACACCATCGCCGCAGTTCTCGCCGCACGGCAGGAGCAGGATACGGCCCTCGCCATCGGCCCCGAAGGCGGCTGGACGCCCGAAGAAATGCAGCTCTTCGCCGACCACGGCTGGCGCCCCGTCACTCTCGGCCCGCGCATCCTCCGCGCCGAAACCGCAGCTATTGCCGCGCTGTCGATCTGCTCTGCGCTTCTCTAAAGGCTTTTTGTGAACGTCTTTTATTCGCTAATTCGCTGGCTATACAACCTGTTCTTCTCGGGGGCTGATCTTCGTCTCAGCAGGAAATCGGCGGAGAAATTGCAGGAAGCCATTCGTTACGAGATGAACGGCCTCTTGCTGGAGCCGGGAGTCTCCCTGCGAGATGATGAATCGCTTCCTCACCCGCGAGGAATGGATTTTGTTTCCATTGTCCTGGAAGTGGGGGTATCTGAGATCCGATTTATTCGTGATCGCGGAGAACTCCGCTTGGACCATCGATCGACCATCGATCCGGGCTGGGGCCAGGTGTACTCAGACTCCTTCAGCGTAAAAACAACATCGCTCGTTCCGGGGAACGAGCGATGCGTCAAGTGGAGTTGTGACTTTTTGCGCAGAAATTGGGACAAGCTAAAACTGGGTGTCGCCCCTAGTTGAACATGTCCTTCACCTTGTCGAATAACCCGCGCGACGTCGGCGCGTTCTCCACCGTCATCGTCTCCGCAAGCTGCTTCATCAACTCTTTCTGCTGCTTGCTCATCTTCGCCGGAGTCTGCACGCGCACCTCGACGATCAGATCGCCCTTGCCGTGCGAATTCAAATGCGGGACGCCCTTGCTTCGCAGCTTGAACGTCTTGCCGCTCTGCGTGCCCTCAGGAACCTTCAGCGTCTCCGGCCCTTCGAGCGTCGCAATTTCGATCTCCGTTCCCAGCGCCGCTTGCGGGAAGCTCACCGGAATCACGCAATGCAGATCGTCGCCATCGCGCTCAAAAAACTTGTGCGCCTTCACGCTCAGCACAACATAAAAATCGCCCGCCGGCCCGCCGAATTTTCCCGCATCGCCTTCGCCGCTGTAACGAATCCGCGTGTTGTCTTCGACACCCGCAGGGACCTTGACCTTGATCTTGTGCCCGCACGTGATGCGCGCCTCGCCGTGGCATGTCTTGCACGGCGTCCGGATAAGGCTCCCCGTCCCGCTGCACACCGGGCACGTCCGCGCGACCGAGAAGAAGCCCTGCTGCGAGCGAATCTGCCCACGCCCGCCGCACTGTTGGCAGGTCTCCGGCTGCTTGCCTTTTTCCGAGCCAGAGCCGCTGCAATCCTCGCAAACTTCAGCCCGGCGAATTTCGATCTCCTGCTCCTTGCCGAAAACAGCCTCTTCAAATTCCAGCGACATGTCGAACTTCAGGTCGCGTCCCCGCTGTGCGCGAGACGCTCGGCGCTGCCCACCCATGTTGAACATTTCGCCGAACAGGTCGCCGAAGATGTCTCCGAGGTCCCCCTGCCCCTGAAAAGGATTTCCTCCTGCGAAGCCTCCCGCGCCGCTAACGCCCGCGTGCCCGAAACGGTCATACGCCGCGCGCTTGTCGGCGTCGCTCAACACCTGGTACGCCTCGCTGCATGCCTTGAAGCGCTCTTCGGCCTCCGGATTATTCGGGTTGCGGTCCGGATGATATTGCATGGCGAGCTTGCGATACGCCGTCTTCAACTCGCCGTCATCGGCAGTCCGTTCCACACCTAGGACTTCGTAATAGTCCATCTTCATCGTTGCTGTCGCCATCCAACTTTCCCTTCAAAATACTGTAAGCGGGCCCACCGCTTTTGCCTTATTCACTATTCACTGCTAACTATTCACTGACTTGCGCCGAATTTACCGCGATCCGCACCAGCGCCGGTCGCAGCAATTTATCGCGCAGCTTATAGCCCCGCCGAATCTCTTCCAGAACTTCATGGTCGGGATGCTCCTTGGTTTCGATGCTGCCCAGCGCCTCGTGGATTCGCGGGTCGAACTGCGACCCCACCGACTCCACCGCCTGCACATTCAGTCCGCGCAGGGCATCTTCCATCTGCTTCAGGATCAACTCGACGCCGCTTCGGAGCTGTTCCGCGGAACCGTCGGCCTTGAGCGCCAACTGAAAATTATCCATCACACCGAGGAACGGTTCGACCGCACTCTGCACGGCATAGTCGCGAGCGTCCTGCCGCTCCTTCGCCTCACGCTTGCGCGCGTTTTCGAACTCCGCCTGGGCCCGCGCCAGCCTGTCTTTCAACTGGCTATTCTCGCCGCGAAGCTGCTCGATCTCGACCTGTGCCGCGTCTTGATTCGACGGGTGCTCCTGTTCGGCGCCAGCCTCTACATCGACCTGCGCGGAATCATTCTGCATCGTTTCCGTGTCCATATTTCTCTCTCCATCCTGGCCCATGCGCGACCAGCGGCTAAAAGCATCGCGTACGCGCGTCATCGCATCTCCACTGTTCTACGTGTCTTAATAATTTTACTTGGCCGCGGCTCATCGTGGTTCATTCATGCGATCGAACATCCGCGCCACATAGCTGACGGCGTTCATCGTGTTCTCATAGTGCATTCGTTTGGACCCGATTACGCCGACCGTACCCAGCGTCTCGCCGGCGACGCGGGCGGGGGCGGCGATGAGCACCAGCCCGGCCATTTCCGGCGCATGCTCTTCCAGCTCAAACACCACGCGCACCGAGTCCTGCTTCGAATCGATATAGGCGTTCAACAACTCGACCATGCGCTGCTTCGCTTCGAGCGCGGAGAGCATTTCCCGCAGCCGCTCGCGGTCTTCGGGAAGCCCGACGAGGTTCGCTACACCTTCTACATACACTGTCTGTTCGGTCCGCGCGGCGTCCGGCACCGTCCGCGTCCAGAGCTGCTGCACACCTTCGATCAACCGCTGATACTCGTTCCGCTCGCGCTCGATCCGCTGCGCCAGCTCGGCGCGGACACGCTCCACGTTCCATCCGCGAAAATTCTCATTCAGAAAATTCGCCGCCGTCTCCAACTCCAGCAGCGAAAGATCGCCGTCGAGGGCGAGCACTCGATCGCGCACCATCCCGCTCTTCGTCACGAGCACTGCCAACACCCGCCGCTCCGCCAGACGGCTGAAATGCACATGCTCCAGGAGGTCCGCCCCCGCAACCGCTCCGATGGCGACACCCACGCCGCTCGAAAGCATCGCCAGCACATGCGATGTGCGCTCCAGCAGCGCCTGTGTTCCTGCGACTCCCGCAAATCCCGAATCGATCTGCGAATGTACCTGCGCACGCGAAAGCCCCGGCAGGCCCGCGGCCGCGCCCCCGTTCAACTGCTCGACGTACATCCGAAACGCCTGCGCCGAAGGCACTCGGCCCGCGGAAGTATGCGGCTGTTCGAGCAAGCCGGCGTCGGCAAGCTCGGCCATTTCATTGCGAATCGTCGCCGCGCTCATCGCGCTGCCCTCGATCTGCGCGCGCGCCAACGTACCCGAGCCGACAGGTTCGCCGGTAGCGATGTAGCTCTCCACAATCGCCGTCAAAATCGCCCGCTGCCGCGCCGTCACTCGAACTTCCATCGCCACTCCTTTCGTTGGTTCTAGGTTCTAGGTTCTCGGTTGTTGGTTGTTGGTTCTTAGTTTTTGCTGCGTTACGTGATTTCGAGTACATCCTCGCCCTTCGCTCCAAGCTCAATCGCTCGTTCCTCGATCCGTTTCGCGATCGCCGCGAACTCCTGCGCGCGCTTCGATTCAGTGCCCAGCGCGGCCGGCAGACCGCGGTCTCCGCCCTCACGCACGGTCGGATCAAGATCGACAGACCCTAAAAATTGCAGGCCAAACTGCTTCGCCGTCCGCTCCGTTCCACCCGCTCCAAATACATCAATCACCGAACCATCCGGCAGCGTCATCTGCGACATATTCTCGACCATGCCGATGACCTCGACGTTCACCTGATGAAACATCTCCAACGCCTTGCGCGCGTCTTGCAGCGCCACGCTTGAGCCGGTGGAGACAACCACCGCGCCCGTAAGCGGCACCGTCTGCACCAGCGAAATCACGACATCGCCCGTACCGGGCGGCAGGTCCACGATCAAAAAATCCAGCTCGCCCCACTCCACCTGCTGCAGGAACTGCCGAATGATTTGATGCAGCATCGGTCCGCGCATCACCATCGGCTTGTCGCCGGGTGAGATCAGCCCGACCGAGATAAACTTCACGCCATGCGCTGTCAGCGGCTCAATCCGGTTCTCGCCAACGATATTCGGCTGCCGCGACATGCCCATCATCGTCGGCACATTCGGCCCATAAATATCCGCGTCGAGCAGGCCGACCCGATGACCCATCTTCGCCAGGCTCACCGCCAGATTCACCGCGACCGTCGTCTTGCCAACGCCGCCCTTGCCGCTGCCAACCGCGACCACATACTGCACACCCGGCAGCGCCTGCGGCCCCTGCGGTGCTCCCGCTCCACTATGTCCCATCTATCGCACCCTTGCTTTCGTCTTATTCACTATTCACTACTCACTATTCACTGCTACACATGCCACTCCGGGCTTGCCATCGCCCGCAATTCCTTCTTGCGCACCGTCTCTTCGGCGCGCATCTCGCGGCGTCGCAGCGCGTCGTCGAACCGCCGCTTCTGGTGTCCGGTTTCCGGAATTACCTGCGCTACTTCCATCCGCTTTCCTTCGGAATCGATGGCCACAAACGTCAGGTAGGCCGACGAAACATGCCGCAGCTTTCTCTGCCGAACATCTTCAACCATCGCCTTCACGCCCACTTCCAGCGACGTCTTGAATACGCGGTTCACGCTGGCCTTCAGGATCAGCAACTCGCCAACCTTCACCGGACTCACAAAATCCAGGTGGTCCATCGAAGCGGTGACGGTATACGTCCGCGCGTGACGGCTCGCTGCCATGGCGCCGGCGAGGTCGATGAACTGCATCAGCCGCCCGCCAAAGAGCGAGCCCAGCGCATTCGAGTCCGCCGGAAAAATAATTTCGCTGCGCTCCGACTGCGACTCCCAAACCGGCCGCGCCTGCTGTTCCTCACTCATCCTTCTATTCTAATTGCACGGTCAAACTTTGCTTTTCCCACCAAACCGCCGCATCCTAAAACCATGGACAAGATCGCCGCCCTCACCGAAATCCTCAGCCAAAACCCCGCCGACGCCTTCGCCCGCTACGGCCTCGCCATGGCCTACGCCGCCGAGGGCCGCGAGCGCGAAGCCCTCGCCGAGTTCGACACCATCATCGAGCGCACGCCAGACTACGTCCCCGCTTACCAGATGTCCGCGCAACAGTTGCTCAAGGCGGGACGTAGCGACGATGCCCGTGCCCGGCTCGAAGCAGGACTCGTCGCCGCAGCCCGCACCGGCAATACCCATGCTACAAGCGAAATGCAGGGGATGCTCGACGACCTCGCCTAAATGAAAAGGGACGGCTGAGGAAGCAAGCTTCCGGGTCGCTTTTGGAGCGGCCACTTCAGTCGTTCTTTCTATCTTACCTTGGCAGCGAATCCCCTACCCCGCCCCGACATCTATACTTCTAACTATGTCGCCGACATCGCTTCCGACCACCCTGGGCCAACTTCGCAACTCCGAATTCACAGCCGAACGCGTCTCTCGCTCCGTCAAGGACGAGCTCCGCGACAACCTTATCGCGCGCCTCCGCAAAATCGCAGGCACGGGCGAATCGCTCTTCCCCGGCATCGTCGGTTACGACGACACGGTCATCCCGCAGGTGGTCAACGCCCTGCTCTCGCGCCACAACTTCATCCTGCTCGGCCTCCGCGGACAGGCGAAGTCGCGCCTCCTCCGCGCGCTCACCACGCTGCTCGACCCGCAAGTCCCCTTCGTCGCCGGCTCCGAACTCCGCGACAATCCCTACGCGCCTTTGTCGAAATTCTCTCGCGACCTCAGCGCCGAAAAAGGCGACGACACCCCCATCGCGTGGATGGACCCGCAGTCCCGCTACGTCGAAAAGCTCGCCACGCCGGACGTGACCGTAGCCGACCTCATCGGCGACGTCGACCCGATCAAAGCCGCGCGCTCCGGCCACCAGCTCGGCTCGGAGCTGACCATCCACTACGGCCTGCTCCCCCGCGCCAACCGCGGCATCTTCGCCATCAACGAGCTTCCCGACCTCGCCGGCAAAATCCAGGTCGCGCTCTTCAACATCATGCAGGAAGGCGACGTGCAGATTAAGGGCTACCCGGTCCGCCTCGAACTCGATGTGGCGATCGTCTTCTCCGCCAACCCCGAAGACTACACGGCGCGTGGAAAAATCGTCACGCCACTCAAGGACCGCATCGGCTCCGAAATCCGCACGCACTATCCCGAGTCGGTCGACGAAGCCATCACCATCACCGAGCAGGAAGCCTGGACCGCGCGCACCTACGCTCCCGGCGAAAACGCCATCACCAGCATTGAAATCCCGCACTACATCCGCCAGATCGTCGAGCAGATCGCCTTCGTCGCGCGCGAAGAAAAGAAGGTCGACAAGCGCAGCGGCGTCTCGCAGCGTCTGCCGATCAGCACGATGGAGCTCGTCGTTTCCAACGCCGAACGCCGAGCACTCATCCACGGCGAGTCCCTCGTTGTCCCGCGCGTCGGCGACATCTTCGCCGCCCTGCCTGGCATCACCGGCAAGATCGAGCTCGAATACGAAGGCGAAATGCGCGGCTCCGACAACGTCATCCGCGAACTCATCCGCCAGTCCGTCGCCACCGTTTTCGACGGCTACTTCGCCGCGACCAACACGCAGCAAATCGAGCAGTGGTTCAACCTCGGCGGCGCGGTCGAGCTGAACGACAAGCAGCCCTCCGCCGACGTGCTCGAAGCCCTCAAACAAATCCAGGGGCTCTTCGACAAACTCACGCCGCTGCACGTCAATCAGCGCTCGAAGCCCGAGGTCGCGGTGTCCGCCGCCGAGTTTCTGCTCGAAGGCATGACGGCGCACAAACGCATCTCGCGCTCCGACGCCCGCACCTTCACCGCCGGCGAAAAGAAGAAGCGCACCGACGATGCCGCGGCCTACGCCGAAAAGCTCCGCCAGCGCGAACAGGAACGCGAAGACAACGTCCACAACCGCACCCGTCGCGGCTTCAACTAGAATTCGAACAATGGAATATCCGTTTCCAGTGCATCGTCAAGATCCTCCATCCATCGGCAAACCCAAACGCCCGATGTCGAATGAGGCGGCCTTGCGATACCTGCGTCCGAAGACCCATGAAGAACGTATGGCGGTTTGGAAGCTTTTGGTGGGGGTCATCTTCGCGATCACGTTCGCTATCGTCGCCAGCCGCTTTGTCCACTTGGCCCCGCATCCGGCCCAGCCCTCGTCCCACGCTCATGTCACGACACACTAAATAGGCCATGTGGGCGAGACTGATTACGCGGGTACTGGTAAACACAAGGTCAACCGCGACGACTTTTGAGCGATGCCCGAACTCCCCGACATCACGGCCTACCTGACCGCCCTCACAGTGCGCATCGTCGGCCAGCCGCTCGAATATATCCGCATCGCGAGCCCTCTTCTGCTCCGCACGGCCATCCCACGCATCACCTCCATCGAGGGCCGCACCGTCCGCTCGCTCCGAAGGATCGGCAAGCGCATCGTTTTCGTCTTCGACGACGATCTCTTCCTGGTCCTTCACCTGATGATTGCCGGCCGACTCCACTGGCGAGCCTTCGACCCAAAGAAAGGCCGCGCCAAACTCGGTGGCCGCAACAACCTCGCCGCGTTCGACTTCGCCCACGGCTCGCTCGTCCTCACCGAAGCCGGCACCAAGCGCCGGGCATCTCTGCATTTAGTCCGTGGCGAAGCCGCGCTCGAAGCCCTCGACCCCGGCGGCATCGACGTCCTCTCAGCAACTCCCGAAGAATTCCGCCACGCTCTCACCCAGGAAAACCGCACCCTCAAGCGCGCACTCACCGACCCACGCATCCTTTCCGGAATCGTCAACGCCTACTCCGACGAAATCCTCCACGCCGCACGCCTCTCGCCCATTGCGCAGACCCACAAACTCACGCCGGAAGAGTGGCAGCGCCTCTTCACCGCAACCCGCGAGACTCTGCAAACCTGGATCGCCCGTTTCAACGCCGAAGTCGCCACTGCGTTCCCCGAAAAAGTCACGGCCTTTCGCCCCGAAATGGCGGTCCACGGCCGCTTCAATCAGCCCTGCCCGGTTTGCGGCTCGCCCATCCAGCGCATCCGATTCGCCGACAACGAAACCAACTACTGCCCGACGTGCCAGACCGCCGGCAAAGTCCTCGCCGACCGCAGCCTTTCGCGCCTCCTCGGCAAAGACTGGCCGCGCACGCTCGACGAATTGGAAGCCCTGAAGCGCAAGTGATCTGCTACGATTCTTCGCATCGCCATTCCCGACACTGGAGCCTCACGTCATGCGCCTTCGTCTCATCCTCGCAACTCTCGCGCTCGCCTGCCTGCCGGCCTTTGCCCAAACTGCCCCCGCGCCCAAGCCGAAGCCCATGCCCGCGCCCGCCGCCACGGCCGCTCCCGGAGGCGGCCCCGGCATCGTCTGGGTCAACACCGCCAGCAAGGTCTACCACTGCTACGGCGACCGCTACTACGGCAAAACAAAAGACGGCAAGTACATGACCGAAGCCGCCGCCAAAGCCATGGGCGCGCACGGCGCACGCAACGCCACCTGCAGTAAGTAAAACCGGCGCTGCATCGGCGAATCTCACCCGCATCGATCGGCAGGTCACCGTCCTGGAACACGCCGCCACGGAAATCGCCTCACGCGAAATCTGCAATGGTCTCGGAACATCATCCGCTATCAACCGCTCATCCCGATTAGACTGATGACAGGTTTCGTGGAGGCGTCATGGCCCAGCTAAAACAGATCACCGCACCTCCGAGCTTTTCCACCCAGGAAGAGCTTGAGGCTTTGTTGCGCGAAGGGTTGAATTCCGGCGAGGGTGTCGAGATGACGCCCGTGGAATGGCGACGGCTTTTTGAAGAGTGTGGCGCGTCCTACGACGAGCAGCGCAAAGCTTCGTGAAAACCGTTCGTCTGCGCCCACCGGCCCGGTCCGATATTCACAACGAACCACTCAGACGGATTAGACTGATGACAGGATTTGTGGAGGCCTCATGGCTCAACTAGAACAGATCACCGCACCGCCGAGCTTTTCCACCGAAGAGGAACTCGAAGCGCTGTTGCAAGAAGGCATGGCGAGCGGAGAGCCGATCGATGTAACGCCCGAATTCTGGGCCAACTTGCATTCTCGACTCTCAGAGCGACGGTCAGCGAGCCGCAAAGCGTCTTGAAACCAATCCAGATTTCGCGCGCCGCAGCGGATGATCTTCTTCATATTGCATATTTTCTGGAGAGTGAAAGCGGAAGTTCCTCTCTGGCTGACCGCTTTCTTTCTGCTGCCGCATCGGCCATCGATTTGATCGCAATGTATCCATTTGCCGGGCGGGCACGCCCGACGCTTCCAAATTTCCCTCAACTCCGGTCTCTCGGAGTTGATCGTCCATTCGCCAAATACCTGATCTTCTACCAACCTTCGGTATCGTCCACGCTGGTGATCAGAGTCCTGCACGGCGCGCAAGACTTCGGTCCGATTTTGCATATCGACCCGGAGCGCGATGCCTAGCCCGCGCCTCATCGCCATCGACATGGACGGCACGCTGCTCGCCTCCAACTCCCGCGTCTCTCCGCGCAACCTCGCCGCCCTGCGCGCCGCCGAGCGTGCGGGCGCCGAAATCGTCATCGCCACCGGCCGCCGCCACTGCTATGCCATGAAGGTCCTGCGCGACCTCAACCTCAACCGCTCCAGCGCGCTCGTCAGCTCCAACGGCACGGTCGTCCGCACCATCGCTGCCGAGCTGCTCCACCGCACCCTGCTCCCGCTTTCCACGGCTCGCTGGCTCTGCACGCATCTTGCCGACTACCGCAACTCGCTGGTCGTCACCTTCGACGCGGTCGACGCCAATGGCGAGGATACGCGCGGCGCCCTCGTCGTCGAGCACCTCGACACCCTCCACGCCAGCATCGGCGGCTGGATGCGCGCCAACGAGCCGTACATCGAGCAGGTCCAGCCGCTCGAAGCCGCCCTTGAAGCGCGTCCGCCCATCCAGATGATGCTGTGCGGCCCCATCGGCCTGATGCGCCAGGCTGAGGCTCTGCTGCTCAAACACGAGGGCGTCGCCGCCGCCGGCATCACGCCCCTCGAACGCATCCACACCGCGGAAGTTGCGCTTCACCGCACCGAGTATTCCGAGCGAGATCTCTGCATCGTCGACCTGCTGCCCGCGGGCTGTTCCAAGGGCTCGGCCATCCTCCGTCACGCCGCCGATCGCGGCCTTGAGCCCGCCGATATACTCGCGATCGGAGACAACTGGAACGACGTTTCCATGCTCGAAGTCGCGGGCTGCGCGGTCGTCATGTCCAACGCCCCCATCGACCTTAAGCTTCTCGCGGCGGAACGCGGCTGGACCGTCGGGCTTTCCAACGAAGAAGACGGTGTCGCCGCTGCCATCGAATCCGCACTTTCCTTGTAACTCCTACCTGTTCTACTTCGCGAAACTTCGCTCCTCTCTTCGCGAACTTTGCGTCAAAGCCGTTGCTTTTGCACCACAAAGTCCTGCCAACCCCAAAACACTATCCTCTACACTCTACCCACTGCTTTCTCCGCTCTGGTAGTCTCATAGACAGTGCCTCGTTTTACCAAAACCCGCCGCCACGCGCTTTCCGCCGCCCTCTTCGCGGCAGCGATGGCCCCAGCCGCGCACGCGCTTGAACACATCACCCTGCGCAACGGTTTCGCCATCGACTGCGTCCGCCACCAGGCCCTCGACGCCACCCACATCCGCCTCTATCTCAGCGGCGACAACAACTACCAGGACATCGCCTCCAACGAAATCGCGCGCGTCGAAACTCTTCCGGATCCGCCGTCACTCGCGCCCGCAGCCCCCGCGCCCGCAGTCATCGCTTCCACCGAACCCACACCGTCCGAAATGCATCAGCTTCTTGTCGCCGCCGGCGCCGCGCACAATATCGACGAAGACCTCCTCGCCTCGGTCATCAAGGCCGAGAGCGGCGGCCACGTCAAGGCCGTCTCCCGCGCCGGGGCGCAGGGCCTGATGCAGCTTATGCCCTCCACCGCGCACACCCTCGGCGTCACCGACAGCTTCCGCGCCGACCAGAACATCGCCGGCGGCTCCGCCTATCTCGACGCGCTGCTGAAGCGCTACAAGGACAACCTCGCCCTCGCCCTCGCCGCCTACAACGCCGGCCCGGGAGCGGTCGACCGCTACCGCGGCATTCCGCCCTTCCGCGAGACACGCGCCTACGTCGCCCGCGTGATCCGCGAGTTCAACCGGCGTAAACAAGCGTCGGCTCTCGCCGCCGTTGCATCCATCACCCGCTAAACTCCAAGCATGAAGATGCGCTCCGCGACCCTCGCCGCGCTTTGCCTCGTCCTGCTGCTTGTCGGAGCGTGGGCCGCCCACCGCCATCCCTTCGACTGGCATTCCCTGCGCCTCCAGCTTCGCTCCATCGCCTGGCTGCACGTCGCCATCGGGATCGCCTGCATCTACATCGGCTTCTGGTTCCGCGCGGTCCGCTGGGCCGTCCTGCTCGGCCCCAGGAAACGAGTCGCTTCGTCCACGCTCGTCGCTCCGCAATTCATTGGATTCACCGCGGTCGCGCTCTTCGGGCGCCTCGCCGACCTCACGCGGCCCTACCTCATCGCCCGCCGCACCGGGCTGCCGATCGCAACACAGGTGGCTGTCTATTCTGTCGAGCGCATCTTCGATCTGGCCGCCGCGGCCATCCTCTTCTCCGTCACACTGGCCTTCGCGCCCCGCGACCTCCCACACCACGAAGCCTTCGCCCGCGCCGGCATCATCTCCCTCGCCGCCACGCTCGGCCTCGCGGCCTTCGCTCTCACCATTCGGTTCGCGGGAGACCGCATCGCCCAACTCGCCACACGGCTGCTGAATCCGCTATCGCCGAAGTTCGCCGCTCTGGCCGCCGCTCGCATCCTCGACTTCCGCACCGGCCTCGACACCCTCACCTCTGTCCGCGAATTCCTCGCCACACTTGCGCTTTCACTGATGCTTTGGCTCGGCATTGCGGAAGCCTACCAGCAATGCGCGCACGCCATGGCCGCGACGCCGCAGCTCGCGACGCTCACCTTTACCCAGACCATGCTGCTGCTGGCGGCCAGCATGGGCGGCTCGCTTCTTCAGCTTCCCATCGTCGGCTGGTTCACGCAGATCGCGGTCCTGGCTGCGGCGCTGCACGCCTTCTTCTCCGCGCCCGTCGAGGCGGCCACAGCCTGCGGCGCCATCATCCTCTTCGTCACGACCCTCAGCATCGTCCCCGTGGGTCTCATCGCAGCACGGCTCTCGGGCACAACGCTCCGCGCTGCTTCCCGGCAAAGCGAAGAGTACGCAGTCAAAACGTAGAAATTGCCAATTGCCAGTTTTTGGTTTGTGGATGATCCGCGAGCGATGAGCAAGTGCAGATGCTTTTCTGTTCAGGTGCGAGGGATGAGGGTGTGAGGAGCGAGGGGTTTTGTGGATGTCAGAACTTCGTAACGTCCACGGTACCCATCCGCCCGCTCACTGCATCTCTCACCATCACCCTCAACCGCGCGGTCCCTGCCGGCACCACAATCGGCAGCGAAAACACCGCTTCATCGCCCCGCGGAGAAACCTCTTCCCGCGCCACATGCCCGACCAGTTTCCCCTTCGCGTCGTACCATCCGCCCGCCACGGTCGCCTCGGCGCTTTCGACACCCTTGGCATCCGGCCCCCACGTCAGTCCAGCAGCATCGGCAGTGATCCTGTACGTCCCATCGGCGGCCTTCACGGCCTTCACATTCAACCCGTTATAGGAGATCGTCGACGTCAACGCCCCCGAAATATCCAGTTGCAGGTTCGCCATCTGCTGCTTCGGCTTGGAGTCCTTGTCGTTCACGGGATTCGCATCCGCCGCGGTCTCCTGGTAGTACCCATCGCGCGTCGTCGCCCTCAGGTTCGGGTCCTTCATCACGATCCGAATCTTGCGATACTTCGCGGCATCCGTTGACGTATTCGACGGCGTATAGGACAGCGTGTAATAAAACGACCCCGCCGCGATGCCCTCGCCAATCTCGTTGTTGATGTCGTTGCGCCCGCGGAAAGCCTTGCCTCCGGTCGAGGTCGCAAACGTCTCAAACGACGCCGTTCCACTGCCGAACGGATCGCTCCCCGTCTCATTCTGCGAGGTGTCCATATCTTCCGGCGTGTCCACTTCGACGACGGTCGTCGTCCCCGGCGAGGGGTCGATGGTGTACATCGTGATCCGCGCCGCCAGCAGCCGATCGGTCACGCGCTTCACCGCCGTCTCAATGGTATTCGCCGTGCGGTCGTCGAGCCCGGTCAGGTCCGCGCTGGGATAACCATTCCCCACCCAGATCAAATTCTTCCGCCCCGGCGTCCCCGTCGAAGCCTGCGCAATCTGCAGCAACGCCGCCAGCACCTGGGCCATCCGCTCCACCGCGCCCGGCCCGCTTTTGCCGCTGTCCATCATCCGCCACGGATACTCCGGCATATGCTTCTTCACTACGGCGATCAGCGCATCGCGGTCCTGCGTATAGTCATGCATCTGTTGAAACTTCGTGTTCGACGCGAGCAGCAACACGGTCGGCTCCTTCAACACCGCCGGCTGCGATTGCAGGTACTTCACCATCGCGTTGCACGAAAAACTCATGTCCTCGAAGCGCGAGTTCAACTCATCCAGCACCAGGATCGTCACCGGCGCGTCGCCAATCTTCTTCAGGTCGGCCGCCGAACTCACGATCGGCTTCTCCGCCGCCGCCGGCATCCGGTGCGCGCTGGGCGTCTCGAAGCTGCGCACCTTCTGCTCCTTCCCGTCCTCGAACACGGTGAAGTCACCCTTCTTAAGGTCGCCGCTCGTCACCAGATTGCCCTTCTTGTCGGTCACCACCACATCGAGCACGACCTCGCGCGCCGTCACGCTCAACTGGAACGGCTGGTGCGCCTTGTCCTGCTGCGGCGTCGCGCCCACGTCGAACGGGTCGCCGTTGGTCGGCGGATAAGGCGCATCCTGCGCCCGCCCAACCGCGGGCATCAGCAGAAGAACACAAGCGGCGAGGCGAAGCAGTCGGCGCATTTCTCTCCCTGGCAATCTCGTAAGGTTCCGTTAGTGTAGACGTCCCAGTTCCGCCATTTGTTGCGCGGCTGATAAACTCGAAGAGCAATGAAATGTCCATTCTGCGGTTTCGCCCAGGACAAAGTCATCGACTCCCGCGAAAGCAAGGACGCCGACTCCATCCGCCGGCGCCGCGAGTGCGAGCGCTGCACCAAGCGCTTCACCACCTACGAGCGCATCGACGAAATCCCTTACATGGTCGTAAAAAAAGACGGCCGCCGCGAGCGTTTCGACCGCCAGAAAGTCCTCTCCGGCCTCCTCCACTCCTGCCAGAAGCGCAAAGTCTCGGTCGCGCAGATGCAGGAAATCGTCGACGCCACCGAAGCCTTCGTCATCGACTCCGAGGGCCGCGAGCGCACCACCGCCTCCGTCGGCGAGCTCATCATGAACCGCCTCAAGGACATCGACACCGTCGCCTACATCCGCTTCGCCAGCGTGTACCGCGACTTCAAGGACGTCCGCGAATTTAAGGAAGAGCTCGAAGACCTTCTCACCGGGAAAGACGTAAAGGCCAAACGCACCCACCGGTGAAGCGGTTGTGGGTTCTCGGTTGTCGGTTGTCGGTGTGGAGCAACGCAAGTGAGGTTCCATGGCAAAATCTTTTCGCGACTTGGAAGTCTGGAATCTGTCGGTGGACTTGACGATGTTGATCTACGCCATTACGTCGGACTTCCCGAAGCACGAAATCTACGGTCTCAGTTCACAAATGAGGCGATCAGCCATCTCAATCTCAAGCAACCTCGCCGAAGGATCGGCCCGTGGCACGAAGAGAGATTTCCGGCAATTCGTCCTGATAGCGCGGGGCAGCAACTGCGAATTGCAAACACAACTCATGATTGCCGGTCGTCTCGGTTATCTACAAGCCCAGAAGCTCAATGAAGCGGAAGCGCTTTGCCAACGAATTTCGCGAATGCTAAGTGGCCTCTCAAACTTCCTTAAGCCAAAACCGACGGCCCCAGAACCACCGAGAACCGACAACCCAGAACCGAGAACCCTACCTTGACCCGCACCCACCGCATCACCCTCATCCCCGGCGATGGCATTGGCCCGGAAGTAACGGCAGCCACATTGAGCATCCTCGAAGCCGCCTGCACCCCTCTCGGCTGCACCTTCGACTGGCACCGTTACGACGCGGGGGCCGACGCCTTCGCGAAAACCGGCGAATACATCCCCAAGGCTCTCTACGACTCCATCGAGCAGAACCGCGTCGCCCTCAAAGGTCCGGTCACAACCCCCGTCGGCGGCGGCTTCTCTTCGATCAACGTCACGCTCCGCAAAAAGTTCGACCTCTACGCCAACTTCCGCCCCGTCAAATCTCTCCCCGGCCTCAAGACCAACTACCCCAACATCGACCTCATCATCTTCCGCGAAAACACCGAAGACCTCTACGCCGGCCTTGAATTGATGATTAACCCCGACATCGCACAGTCGCTCAAAATCATCACCACCAAGGGCTCGACGCGCATCGCGCAGGCCGCATTCGACTTCGCCCGCAAGCACGGCCGCAAAAAAATCCACGCCATCCACAAAGCCAACATCATGAAGCTCTCCGACGGCCTCTTCCTGCGCTGCTGCCGCCAGGTCGCCGAGACGTTCCCCGAAGTCGCCTACGCCGAGCACATCGTCGACAACACCTGCATGCAACTTGTGCTGAACCCCTATCAATACGACATCATCCTCACCACCAACCTCTACGGCGACATACTCTCCGACCTCTGTTCGGCCTTCGTCGGCGGCCTCGGCCTGGTCCCGGGCGCGAACCTCGGCAAGGAGTGCGCCATCTTTGAAGCCGTGCATGGATCGGCCCCCGACATCGCCGGACAAGATAAGGCCAACCCCACCGCGGTCCTGCAATCCGCGATCCTGATGCTCGACCACCTCGGCGAAACCGAAGCGGCCACAAAAATCCACGCCGCCCTGGAAACCGTCTACGCCGAAGGCAAATCCCTCACCCGCGACGTCGGCGGCACGGTCGGCACGCGCGCCTTCGCGGACGCCGTTATCGCCGCCCTCTAACCATCCCGCAATCGCATCATAGGAAGGCAAGCCATGAAGAACCTCAGCACCGCCGCAACGATCCTCCTCGCCGCCACCCTCACCCTCTCCGGCTGCAAGACCACCCATACCACTACGACCGTCGAAAAGGTCGAAGTCCCTGCCGCTCCCGCGCCGGTCGCCAACGCCGGCAGCATCACCGGGACCATCCACTTCACCGGCAAGCCTCCGGCGCGCGTCGACATCGACATGTCGATGGATCCTGCCTGCGAGATGCTCGCCCCCAAGAACGACTCGGAGCAGTACATCGTCGCCAACGGCAAGCTGGCCAACGTCTACGTTTACGTCAAGGCCGGCGCGCCGGCGTCCAAAGCCCCCGCCAACGCCGCCCCCGTCGTCCTCGACCAGAAGGGCTGCCGCTACACGCCGCATGTCATCGCCCTCCAACAGGGCGGCTCGGTGGAGTTCCGCAACTCCGATCCCACCATGCACAACATTCACACCACCCCGACGAACCCA